>Ga0172380_10000066_pt1 | contig 225313 bp, 253 predicted proteins | sample Leawe162metaG_FD_119747 | JGI IMG/M metagenome (GOLD analysis project Ga0172380, IMG submission 119747) | Leachate microbial communities from a municipal landfill in Southern Ontario, Canada - Leachate well 162 metaG | ecosystem: Engineered > Solid waste > Landfill > Unclassified | place... | reverse complement strand
TCCATATGGCAGCACCTGTGCCATCGCCGACGGTTCCTTGTACTGCTGGGGTATGAAAGGAAACCCTACGTATGGCTCTTCCGTGGCAACTCCAACGGCATTCGCTGCGTTAAATGGAAAAACTATTGGAACACCTGTGCAGTCTAGTTCGGGCAGTGGTGTTACCCCTTCCTTCCTTTTGTTCTAACGTTAAAAAGTTTTACTGCGATGAGCTTAAGTGCCATTTTTGACAGTATGGGCATTGATACGTTTTGAGCTGAATACTAACAACAGAATTTTCTACTGCTACTAATGCCTCGGCTTCTGTTTTAAAAGTACGCTTTTGGGCGCATGGAGCTTTATGTTGGTATGGAATATGTTTTTTGTTAGAATGTCGCCTAGGCATATGGCGCTCCCGCGATTTATTTGCTACTATATGTAGTGTACATGAGAGCGTCCGACAGGTCACGTCCTGGAACTCCTGAGCCGCCGAAAGATCAATCGACGGTGATTTTATTGCTCGGGACAATCGCAGACACGACATGGCGGATGTTTGTACCGACACTCATAGGTATTGTAGGAGGGTTTTTCTTAGACAAAACCTTACATACAACGCCGTGGATATTCGCAGTCGGAACACTACTTGGCTGCATAACTGCAGGATTACTTATTAAAAAACAATTGAAGAACACATGATTACTACACTTGCCTCAACATCGGAGCCACACATCAGCCTAGCGGCCGAAGAGATATTTAGTATTGGACCAATACCTATCACGAACTCAATCATACTAGGAACAATCGGAATTATCGTTACGCTTGCGCTATTGTTTTATGTCGCGTCAATGCTCAAAAAAGGTAAAAGCAATTTTATTACAGGTGTGGTGCAATGGGCTTTCGAAGGATTTTACGGACAGGCAGAAGATATCATTGGCGACAAAGCGACAGCCCGTCGCATTTTCCCGCTGGCCATTACCATGTTCTTCGTCATTCTGATTACCTATTGGCTTAGTGTGCTGCCTGGCGTGGGTACGATTACCATTAACGGTTCGCCGCTGTTCCGGGCCTTACCCGCAGATCTAAACTTTACGTTCGCACTTGCCATCATTACTGTCGTAGCCAGCCAAGTATATGCCGTTCGTAAACACGGTTTCTTTGGTAATATCGGACGTTATCTCAAAAATCCTATCAAAGACCCTATCGGAGCATTCGAGGGAATACTAGAATTCATTGGTGAATTCTCACGTTTGGTAGCGCTTAGCTTCCGTTTGTTCGGTAATGCATTTGCTGGTGAAGTACTACTACTTTTGATTGCTTTACTTACTGGGTATGTATCCAGCCTAGTACTGCCATTCTTCATGGCCTTCGAGCTGTTCATTGGGTTTATCCAGGCGTACGTATTCTTTGTCCTCACGCTGATTTTTACTTCCCTCGCCCTTGCTACACACGGCGACCATTCTTCTTCCGACCATTCTCCTGCTGATACGGCTAAAGCCATCAAGCAAGAATGATAAATGGTATAATTTAAGTAATAAAGTAAGGAGTTACAACTAACATGGATAATCTAGCATTCGGTCTAGCATACGCATTACCTGCCCTTGGTGCAGCACTTGGTATTGGTTTGATTGGTGCGGCAGCGCTTAACGCTTTGGGCCGCAATCCTGAAAAACTATCAGATATCCGAACACTCATGATTACAGCTATCGTATTTGCCGACGCGCTCGCAATCATTGGTATTATTGTTGCGTTCATCGCACGCGCTTAAGGTAGGCGCAGTGAGTAGTTTATTCACACAATTCGCTTCGACGGCTGCCGGTGAAGAAACGGTAGAGAAGACAGATATTTTAACTAGTCTTGGTATTGACTGGACACTGTTAGTAATGCAGTTAATCGCTTTCCTGATTTTAGTGTGGATACTTGGCAAGTTTGTGTATCCTGTATTCCTACGTATTATTGATGAACGTCAAGCGAAGATGGATGAAGCCGTCAAAGCAGCAGAGCACGCTGAGAAAAAGGCTGAAGAAGCCGAGGGAAAGGTTGTTGATAGCCTGAAGCAGGCGCGTAAAGAAGCTGCCGACATTGTGGCTACGGCTAAAACCGAAGCTACACAAATGATCGAGAAAGCTGAGAATCAAGCAAAAACTCGTTCGGATCGCATCGTCGCCGAAGCTCAGGAAGAAATCCAAAAAGATGTATTGGCAGCTCGCAAGACGCTCGAAAAAGACACTATCAATCTTGTTAAGAAAGCGGCCGGCTTAGCTGTTGCTAGTGTTGCCGATGACAAACTCGACACCGCATTGATCAAGAAGTCGATTGAAGGAGCGAAGCGGTAGCTATGGCAACAAAGCTTTCACGTCGTAAGCTCGCTGGGAATGCCGCCGCTCGTTTGAGCAGTGGTGAGAGTAAGAAAATCGTCTTGCAAGAACTCGCGGCATATTTAATTGATGCGAATCGCAAAAAAGAAGCCACACTAATTATTCGCGATATTGAGGCAATGCTGGTTGATGCTGGCACGGCAATCGGTACGGTGATGTCGGCTCGACCGCTCACCGCAACTGCGCTCGAAGCAATTGAATCATTTATTAAGCAACAGAATGCGCAGGTAAAAAATGTGGTATTACGCGAGCAAATAGATGAGTCATTGATAGGTGGTATTCGCTTAGAGCTTCCTGGCCATCAATTAGACGCAAGTGTGAAAGCTAAACTAGAACAACTAACGGTATAAGGAGACCAAGGACTTATGGCAGATTTACAAGTTGCAGAATTATCAAAAGACCTCCAGGCTGCTATTGCCGGACTGGAAAAGAATGAAGGGCTACAATCAGCGGGTGTAGTCATCCGTGTAGGTGACGGCGTGGCGTGGGTACATGGCCTAAGCGACGCTGGTTACAGCGAAGTGCTGCTAATCGACACCAAAAATGGTGTAGTTGAAGCGTTTGCCCTGAACCTTATGGAAGATGAAATCGGTGCGGTTATCTTAGGTGATGACAGTAAGATTGCCGCCGGCGATACTGTTCGTTTGAAAGGTGAAATCCTAACCGTTCCTGTCGGTGAGGAGCTTCTGGGTCGTGTGGTTGACCCGCTCGGCCGTCCACTAGATGGTGGCCCGGCTATTAAAACCAAGAGTACTAACCCGGTTGAGCGCGAAGCTGTTGGCGTAATGGGCCGTAAACACGTACATGAGCCAATGATGACCGGTATTATGGCAATTGACGCCATGTTCCCTATTGGTCGTGGCCAACGTGAGCTGATTATTGGTGATCGCCAAACCGGTAAAACTGCCGTTGCGATTGATACTATGATCAATCAGGCGCGCAATAAGTCTGATGTGATTAACATTTACGTTGCGATTGGTCAAAAACTTTCAAAAGTTGCTGCACTTGTTGAGCGACTCAAGCAAGAAGGTGTGATGGAGCAAACTATCGTGGTTGCTACAGGCCCATCCGACCCGGCTTCGATGCTATATTTGGCACCTTATGCTGGTACCGCTATGGGTGAGTATTTCCGCGATAAAGGTGGCCACGCATTAATGATTTATGACGACCTAACGAAACACGCTGTTGCCTACCGTCAGATGTCACTACTCCTTCGCCGTCCACCAGGACGTGAGGCCTTCCCTGGTGATGTATTCTATCTACACTCACGTTTACTTGAGCGTTCAGCTAAGCTTTCTGATGATTTAGGCGCAGGTTCACTCACTGCCCTTCCAATCATCGAGACTCAGGCTGGTGACATTTCGGCCTACATTCCGACTAACGTTATCTCAATCACCGATGGTCAGATTTTTATGGAAACCGACCTCTTCAACCAAGGTATTCGCCCAGCAATCTCAGCCGGTTTATCGGTATCTCGTGTGGGTGGTGATGCCCAAACGAAAGCTGTTAAGTCTGTTTCTGGGCACCTAAAACTTGGGCTTTCACAGTTCCGTGAACTTGCCAGCTTTGCTCAATTCGGTAGTGACCTTGATGATGCTACGAAATCGCAAATTGACCGCGGGCAACGTTTAACTGAGCTTTTGAAGCAGCCTCAGTACCAGCCTATGAGTATTTGGGAACAATGTGCTTCAATTTTTGCGGTTGATTCTGGTGCATTCGATAACGTACCAGTTGCAAAGATTAAGGGTGCTCAAATGGCGCTGTTGACAAAGTTGTGGACTGACCACAAAAAGGATATGCAAGAACTCAATAAAGGTGCCGATAAAGTCGAGAAAGACTCCGCGGTAGCTAAACTGATTGAGAAGACGGCTAAATCAGCTGCGAAAGGTTTTGAGGAGTAATCTATGCCTTCTCAAAGGCAGTTAAAATCTCGTATCCGCTCGGTAAAAAATACCAAGCAGATTACTAAAGCCATGCAAATGGTGGCTGCGTCAAAGATGCGCCGGGCTCAGGAAGCTACGAAAGCAACAGCGCCGTATGCCCAGACCGCTCGTGAAATATTGGCGCATCTAGCGAAGCAAGGTTCTACCGAAGGCCATCCGCTGTTCGAAGTGCGCGAAGTCAAAAGCCGTCTTTTAATCGTGATTGCGAGCGACAAGGGCCTGGCGGGTGCGTATAATACGAATATCTCAAAGCTCTATTTAAAAGAGTTGTTGGCTGATGATAAGGCTGGCGTAAAGTCTTCAACGATTGCTGTTGGCCGTCGAATCGCACAGCTTGCCACGCGATTGAAGAACGATAAAATCGTTGGTGTATATGAAGACCTGCCCGACTCGCTTCATGGCACGGAACTACGCGGTGCGCTTGACGTCGCTTACAATCTATTTGTGAGTGGTGAGGTTGATGCTGTTGATTTGGTGTACACGGAATTCATTTCGAGTATTACGCAAAAGACAAAAGTTGAACGCTTGCTTCCCGCCGGATCTAACGACGATATCGTTACCGAGCATTTGACCGAAGCAACGTTTGAGCCGGATGCCGAGACTGTTCTTGAGAGTATTGTGTATCGTCTAGTGGGTGCGCAGCTTTTCCAGGCACAACTTGATGCCCGTGCGAGTGAACATAGTATGCGTATGATCGCTATGAAGAATGCTACTGATAATGCCAGTGACCTGATAGACGACCTGACACTTGAGATGAACAAAGCCCGTCAAGCAGCAATTACCCAGGAATTAGCCGAAATTAGTGGCGGTGCGGAGGCAATGAAATAGATGAAGGAGATAAATGATATGAGTAAACAAGGAACGATCACTCAAGTAGTGGGCGTTGTGGTTGATGTAGAATTCGCTCAAGGCGGTCTACCAGCAATTTACGATGCTCTTACGATTGAGCGTGAAGGTAAAAGAACAATTGTATTTGAGGTGGCACAGCACCTCGATGAGCGCACAGTTCGTGCGATTTCTATGAGTAGTACCGATGGCTTGAAGCGTGGCGATACGGTAGTTTCTACCGGCGCGCCAATCAGCGTGCCAATCGGCGAACAAACTCAAGGCCGCATGTTCGACGTAGTTGGTAATCCTATTGATGGCAAGGGTGCGGTAACTGGTAAGCGTGCTTCAATTCACCGTGATACTCCGACACTTGCCGAGCAGTCAAACAAGACTGAGATTCTTGAAACTGGTATTAAGGTAATCGACCTAATCGCCCCACTTACAAAAGGTGGTAAGGCTGGTCTATTTGCCGGTGCTGGTGTTGGTAAGACAGTTCTTATTCAGGAACTAATTAACAATATTGCAGCCTACCACTCAGGTAACTCAGTGTTTGCTGGTGTTGGTGAGCGTACTCGTGAAGGTAAAGACCTCTACGAAGAACTTGCAGATAGCAAGGTGCTTGATAAGACTTCGCTTGTATTCGGTCAAATGAATGAACCTCCTGGAGCTCGTTTACGTGTTGCATTAGCTGGTCTTGCGATGGCTGAATCTTTCCGTGATGAAGGTAAAGATGTTCTGCTGTTCGTTGACAATATTTTCCGATTCACCCAAGCGGGTGCCGAAGTATCCGCCCTGCTTGGCCGTTTACCAAGTGCGGTAGGCTACCAGCCTAACTTGCAGCAAGAAATGGGCATGCTCCAAGAGCGTATTACCTCTACGAAGAAGGGGTCGATTACTTCAGTGCAGGCCGTGTATGTGCCGGCTGACGACATGACAGACCCAGCGCCTGCCACGACCTTCGCTCACCTTGATGCGACTATCAGTATGAACCGTTCGTTGACCGAGATTGGTATCTACCCTGCTGTAGATGTGCTCGATTCATCTTCAAATGCACTAGACCCTGAGATTATCGGTGAAAACCACTACTCAGTTGCCCGCGAAGTTCAGCGTACGATGCAGGAATACAAAGACCTTCAGGATATCATCGCTATCCTAGGTATGGACGAATTGAGCGACGAACAGAAGAAAACTGTGAACCGTGCACGCCGTTTGCAACGATTCCTCGCACAGCCATTCCATGTCGCCGAGCAATTTACTGGCAACAAGGGAGTGTATTGTAAGCTCGAAGACACCATCAAAGATGCTCAAGATATCTTAGCAGGTAAATATGATGACAAGCCGGAGAGCTGGTTCTACATGGCTCCGGGCCCACTAAGCGAGAAGAAGGACTAGTCTAATGCGTTTGCAGCTCGTTACATTACTGGGTGTACAAAAAGACGAGGAGGTGTATGAGGTACAACTTCCTACGGCTGCTGGCCCCATTGGTGTATTTCCAGGGCATGAGCCACTTGTAAGCGTTGCTGTGCCGGGCGCGATTACTGTACGTGCTAAAAAAAGCGATCCAGACAGTACGCTTGACTATTTTGCAGTGTCTGGTGGTGTTATTGAGATTACGCCCGACATGGTGCGGGTACTGGTTGATGAAGCCGAGCGTGGTGATGATATCGTTGAGACAGAATCGAAAGCGGCTCTTGAAAAAGCGCTTGCCATGCAAAAGAATGCTAAAAACACTGTTGAACTAGAGCACGCCACGCGCCTAGTCGACCGTCACCAAGTCCGTCTTAACGTAGCAGGCCTTCGTCGTCGTCACCGTAGGTAAAATACTTGTTGATGTTACTCAATCAAAGCGCGGACTTCGTCCGTGCTTTTTGTATGCATTAACTTATCACGAAGTTCGGCCGCGCCTTCAAAATCACGGACGTAAATTTTAAAGAATCTTTTTAGTGGATCGTATTTGCGCGGTCGATCGGCCGTATTCCACTGATCGTGCAGGTCGAGCTGAAGCCTGAGTAAATCAAGCAACTCTTGCCTGCTGTGTGCACGAGGTTCGTGTTCAAATGCAAACGGGTTGGCAAAAATACCTCGGCCAATCATAACGCCATCAATGCCATGTTTTTCTATGAGTTCTAAGCCGTGCACTCGGTCGCGGATATCACCATTAATCGTAAGGAGTGTTTGCGGTGCTATATTGTCGCGTAGTCTTTTAATGTCGTCAATCAGTTCAAAATGAGCCTCTACTTTACTCATCTCTTTTTTTGTACGAAGGTGAATCGTGAGGTTCTCTATATCTTGCTGCAGAATATGTGTCAGCCAGTCGTGCCACTCATCAATGTTGCTATAACCAAGCCGAGTTTTAACGCTTATTGGCAACCCACTTGTTTTAGCGGCGGCTATCATTTGGGCGGCGAGTTCTGGTGTGCGAATCATACCTGCACCTCCACCAGCCTTTACGGCTGATGAATCGGGGCAACCCATATTTATATCAACACCGTCAAACCCTAATTCTTTGCAGTGCTTGGCAAGACTCGCCATATCTTCCGGTACGGCGCCCCAAAGCTGGGCTACGATTGGCTGCTCGTCATCGGTTTTAACAAGACGCATGCCTATTGCTTTATCACCGGCATGTGCCCAACCAGTCGCATTGGTAAATTCGGAAAAATATACATCGGGCGCACCTGCTTTGTCGACTACATGACGAAAAACCACATCAGTCACAGCCTCCATTGGGGCCAAAATAAAGAAAGGTTGCGGTAAATCGTTCCAGAATGTCATACAAATAAGTAAGTAGTAGTAAATTAGTCGCTAAAAACGGGCTCGGCCATGTCTGCCGTGAAAGGGCGCGCTTCTTGTTTTGCTGCTGCTTCATCGAGAGCTTTTTTTGAGAGTAGATGCGCTTGATAGGCACGAAGTTCTTCGTCTTGTGTGTGATATGTCTCAGCTACGGATGTTTCCATGCTGCTCTCCTTTTGTTTTAAGATGTACGTCGAATTCTCATAATAACATATTTTAGGGCAAAAATAAAACGCCTCACGCCAGATACGAAGTATTCATATCCAATGTGAGACGAGGAATAGCGCACGTACTTGCCTGACAGAACCTGACAGACGGGTCTCAGGGCTAGGGCCCACGAAACCCGCCTGTCAGGCCTGCTGCCTGTCGAGCAATCGATCCCGGGCAGCGACGACCAGTACAATCACTCGGCAGGCTCCCCTCCCTCCCCACTTCAACGGGCTCTCGGGTACCCGTATGGGAAGAAGCTAATAACAACCAGAGTGGTGTCGGGGGCAAGTTTCGAGCCCCCGACACCACCCGTGTAACGAGCACCCGCCTGATTTAGCACGGGTTATCGATCAGGCCACGGGTAGGCCTTCACGTGGTTGCTCGTTTGTAAGGCGAACACCAGAGTCTATGACCCGGATGTCCTTGCATCCTCATTCATATTGGGCAGCTTTTACAGACCTTCGAACAGCCAACTGCGTGAGCCGCCACCATAGAGTGAGAACACTCGTCCACCAAGGCAGTATGAGTACCCCAGTGAACTCTAAGCGCGCTATTCCTGTTAAAAAACACTCGGGAATAGGCGGAGAACGGATCGCGATGAAATCTCATTCCGAGTCGTTCATCGCCTACTCGACCAAGTTGAGTAGATTGTACCACTTTAATGGGCTATCGTCAACTAAAAAAATCTCACATCGCACACGAACTGATTCATGTGAAATGTGAGACTGACAGGAGTGGCCGGCCTCGGGCGGGGGCGGCTGTGAAAGCCCGCCCCCGCGTGGGGTCACTTCTTGGCGCCGTGGATGCGTTCCTTGCGCGCGGCTTCGTGCATCGCGTTCTTCGTCGCCTGCGACAGGTTGCCGCTGAGGTTGCGGTTGTCCTTGTCCGTCCGCAGGGACGGCTTGACCGCCCCAGATGCGCGCATCTCACCTTCGGTCGGTACCATGCAATCACCTCCTTCGAGATGTCGTAAGTGTATTTGCTCCGGAAGTCCCGGACACAAGAAGGCTGATGTGCCGTAAAAGTACCGGGACGGTCGGTGTCGAGCGGAGCACCGACCGTCCCCAGGCTACGCGGGCCAGGCATACCTCAAAATCGAGGCTCCTTCATTGGCCTGCTTTGCCTGCCTCCCTCTCGGGTAGGAGGTATCAAAACCACTCCTGTCATGTAAATGTACAGGAGCAGTGTGACTAAAAACCTACGATTCGTATCATAAGTTTTTAGCCCCACTGCTCAACTGACGTTTACTATTTAAACTTAAAATAGCAAAATAGTCAATAGCTAGCTATTGTCAAGTAAGTATTCCTCGAATGCCAGAACTCCTTTGTAGGAGTTGTCATATTCACTTGTATCGGGAAAATCACACTCTAGAATCCGCTTCCATACCGCGTTAATTAACAAGCTCATACGTTTAAGTTCGGCTGAATCAAGTTCGAGACTAAGTGTGTGAATATCGCCGCTTTGACTCGGCTCTACGAACTGCAGTACGCCACTTGTTACGGTGTAGCCAGAGTAATCGCGTGAGTTCTCGCACATCAGTTTATAAAACAGCAATTGTTGGCGGTATTTGTGTAGCTTTAATTTCTCGCTGCCGGTTTTGCCGCTCCAGCTATTTGACGAGCCACCCGTTTTATAGTCGGTGACAATCATAGTTTTGGCTTTATCGTCAAAATCTACCAAATCGAGTGCACCGGTTAACACGGCATCACCTACCCTACTTTGTTGGCCTGCAAAGCTAAGCTCAACCTTTTGATCTTCGTTAAAGGTGTCGTATTTGGCGGCTAGAAATGCGTTCAGGCTTACGGTGCCACGCCGCAAGTAAAGCTTGTGGTCTTGTTCGGACATATGGTATTTAACAAGAATCTGCTCGAAATCTTGTAGTACATCTTCCGTTGGTTTCGCCATGCCGGTAGCAATTAAATGTGCATGAGCACGCTGCAATGCTTCGTGGATAGCCGAACCATACTCGGCACTTGGGTGCTTGCTTTTTGGAAAGCGGAGTAAGTTGTTGAGTAAGAAATGTTGCGGCCCACCACGTGTTACATCTAAAAATGATGTGAGGTGAGTAACGCTGAGTTTATAGGATTCTAGCGTATGAGCGAGCAGCTCTTTCATCTTTGGCTGTTCAATGGCGACGTACGGACTGTACCATTCGCTTCGAAGTTGTTGGCTCACGACTTCAGGTGTAGCTATTTGCTTAGGTTTGGTGGCTCGCCAATCTTCATTCACTAGAAAGCTCGCCGGGAGTGTATTCTTCCCATTGGAATCCGTTAACGAATAGCTGATATTGAGTGTGCGACGGGCGCGTGTCATGGCAACAAAGAACAGGCGTAGGCGCTCATCTAGGGAGTCGCCACTTGGACTGATAGGTAGATTATCCGGATAGCCTATGAGCCTAGACCGGGTGCGCACTTGTTCTCCCCATGACGTATCTACAGCACCGACTATATATACATGGTCGTATTCGAGCCCTTTTGACTTATGGGCCGTCAGCAAATTAATTGCTGCTGGCATTGAGTCGGAACGAACGCGTAAGCTGTTAATTGAATTTCCCAAGTGGGCATGAAGGTCGATAAATTCAATGAAGTCTGCCAGTAACAGGCGCTGACCAGGCCGATATTCGCGTAGTGCCGCCCGAATACTACGAAGCGCTTCAAGATGCACGATATATTCGTCTAGCTTTGCGAGGTGTTTTTCATCGGCAAAGAAGTATGAATACAGCGGTGATGTGAATAGCGATGGGTTCGTGTCGTCTGGTAAGCCCGTTAGGATGTCGATAACATGTTCGGCCGGTTCAGATGCGACTAATCTGGCTGTTTCGAGCAGCCATGTATGTAGCGGTAGGAATTCTGGGACTGTTGCCATCTGCTCTAGCCAGCCGCCACGGTTCTTGTAAGCGTTTAAGCTAAGCTGCCAAATCGTAGCCGTTTCATAGCCCCATGCTGGGTGGCTGAGTAGTTCAGGTAACATTGCATCGGCCGCTCCTACTTCGCCTTCGTGCAGTGCTTCCACGATACGAGCGAGCAATAGAAGCTGTTTTACGACATCTGAGTCGAGCACGTTATCGCGGCGTTCATAATTTACCGAAACTCCTTGCTCGGCAAAGTATGGTAGTAACGACACGAGCTCATGATGACGACGTGCTAATACTGCGATTGAATCCGGGCTGACTCCCGCATCAATCTGCTTTTTGATACTTGCTGCTAACATGTAGCGCTCATCTTCAATATGCTCGTACTCATTAAGCTCTACGAACGCCTCCTTTTCGGTGCGATGTGCCGTGAGAGACTTATCAACTTCTTCTAGGTAGCGTTCTAGCCGCTCGGTTCCTTGGCGAATAACGTTACTGGCTTGCTTTAAGATAACATCAGCCGAACGGTAGTTGTCGGTTAATGTAACGATTCGTACGTTCTCATAACGATCGCGAAAGCTTAATATATTGCCAACTTCTGCGCCTTGAAAACTATAAATTGCTTGGTCGTCATCACCAACTACCATAATGTTTGGCGTGTCCCCACTTAGTGTGGTGGTGAGATTGCTTAGTATGCGAGCTTGGGCCAAGTTGGTATCTTGGAATTCATCAACCATTAGGTACAAGTATTTCTCTTGTAAGTTAAAGCGCAAATCTGGAAACACCTCCATGGCATGTACCACACGTAGCACCATATCATCGAAGTCATACAGTTCCGATTCCTGCATACCAACCAAGTACTGGTAGTAAATAAAACTAAGAGCGCGGAGCTTCTTCGTGCGGCGTCGGTCTTTAAATACCAATTCGCCTTTACTGTTTTTTTCAAGGTGGCGGTTTTTCCAGGCTGTAATTGGCTTGGTAGACTCTGTATCAGCTGCGTCGTCAACAGCATGGGCTATGCTAAGCGCCAAGACATTTGCTAGTTGTGCAATGCCTGGTGGCATACCTTGCGCGGGAAAGTCAGCAAGCTTAGTAGCAATTGGCGCAAGGCCAGCGGCTGTCTTAGAAGAGACTCTAGTAGAAAACACCTCTGCAATATCTTTTTCCACCGCATCGAGCACACTCTCATTGCTATCGAGTACCTGTAGCAATTCCTCATTTGTTAAACCACTTTTTTTAAGTTCGGAAATCACAGTCAGCGTATCGCTAAGATGAGTATATTCATCATTCATTTTTCCAGCTAAGGGATTTGAAAAATCGAGGGTATCAAAAATGGAACGCAGTAATTCATAGGCATGTAGGTCTGAAGCGGGCCGGAAGCTGGCGCCTTGGTAAAAGTATTCGCCGTTTTGATTGATGACCTCGCTGCCAAAACTATGGAACGTATGGATAGCTACTTTATAGGCATCGGCACCAATAATCTCACTCAGGCGCTGGCGCATAGCAGCTGCCCCGCTTTCGGTAAAGGTAAGGCATAAAATATTTTCGGGCGCTGTATCGGTGCTTTTTAGAATGTTTGCGGCGCGCATGCTAAGTAACTCGGTTTTGCCCGTTCCTGGCCCGGCTACCACCATTAAAGGGCCGTCGATCGTGTCAACTGCTTCCTTCTGGCGGGCATTCAATTTCTTATAACGAGTTTTGAAATCCACTCCTTTTATTGTAGCAGTAAACTGTACTTTAGTGTCTCTAGTGTTACAATGACACTATGAACGATAGCGTGTATGACGATATGGCGCTTGAGCAAATTGCTAAAAGCAAATTCGGCATGTCCTTAGATATCGATTTTGTCGTGGCACGGAACGTGCCAGTCAGTCGGGTGGCTCAAGCAACGTTATTTTTGACAACCAAGAAGCAGCTATTCCTGTATGTAAGCGGGACATCGAAGTTATTACTCGGTGACGTACAAAAAATCGTAAGCCGCATGGGACTTGGGGCGGAGCTCTATTTTCCGCCAAAAGGCCAGCCTGGCTATTTTGATGAAATTGGAGTAAGTAAGTTTAAAGCCGTGTTTCCTGGTAGGAGTGAGCCCAATGATAGCGACCTTACTTATTACCGCACATTGGCACCGTACAATCCCGCACTAGTGCAAATATCCGAAGTAAAAAACGGCGAAGTCATGCAATTTGATACAGACGCTAAAACCGGCTGGCGCCTAGCGACAAAATTTGCGTATCGACGAATTAAAACGATTTAGTATTTTAAATCGAGCACGACTAAATGTTCGATGTGTGGGGTGGCTGGAAAAAAGTTGTAGCCTGTATGCGCTTTAATGCCGTAACATTCGGCAAGGTTAGCTACATCCCGGGCTTGTGTGACAGGGTTGCAGCTTAGGTAGATAATCCGCTTGGGTTTTGCTTCAAGGAGCTGATGTATGACATCCATATGAAGGCCGGCTCGCGGTGGGTCCAGGATGATTGTCGCATCTCCAGTAATATATTCTATGGCCGCTTCACTGGCAGCATGCACGGCTACGGCCGATGATTTGAGTGAGGCAATGTTGCTATTCATTTCGCGAACAGCGTGCTCGTTAATTTCAATAAGAATTGTCTCGGGCCCTCCGATTGTCAGGCCAATAGTACCGACACCACTATACATATCAACCACTTTGTCATTCGTCAGCCATGACTTCATGTCAGCAAGAGCGGTTTCGTACATCGGTATGTTTACTTGAAAAAATCCCTCGGTAGCATATGAAAAATCAACGCCGCGTATAGTATCGTGCAGTACGACATTACCGAATGATGTAAGCCGTTTGGTGATGCGACTGGCCGGACTCTTGGGATCTGAGTAAATAATCTCACCACCCTGGGCGCTTAGTTGACCGGCTTCTTCATTCGTAATAATGTCAGGCAAATCATCCTTTACGTATAACTGCCAGGTGCATTTGCCCGCTTGGTCGCAACGAATCAATAATGTTTTTAGTGATCGTGCCTCAATATTTTTTGTGCGCAGAATATCACGAATTTCACGAGCTAAAACATTGATTTCTTCACGCGCGAGCGATGTGCCTTCCACCGGCACCTTGCCTTTACTGCCACGTATAAAGAATGCCAGATCTAACGTTTTGGTATCGTTATCCCAGTAAAAACTGAATTCAACTTTATTTCGATACCCGTAACGTACATTATCGGTTTTAACCGTGATGACGTCGGGTAATACGATGTCATGTAATTCAAACGCTTCCTCGATGAGCGCGGCTTTATAGTGGGCCTCAGACTCCGGTTGCATAATTTGCCAGGGACTAGTAGACAGGTAACTTGTCTCGTCAACGGCCGCTACGCGCTCTTGGCTAGGCTCAAGTACTTCAACTACTCTGCCCTCTACGAGCTTTGAGCGTTTCTTCGTGACTTGTACACGAACCGATTCACTTGGTAATCCACCCCATACGAATAGCTTACGGCCATCTGGGTATTCACCCAAGGCTTGTCCGCCACCCACAATGGTGTGTAGTTTTGTTTCAACTATCGGAAATTTCGACATATACCAAGTTTAGCGCTTATCGACGAATGTGTAAGCCGTACCATGTGCACCACCACGGCCGGTTCGGCCGATACGGTGAATGTAATCTTCGTAGGTTGCAGGTTGGTCGAAGTTAATGACGTGGCTTACGTTTGGAATGTCTAATCCACGTGCGGCAACATCGGTTGCAACGAGTACTTTTACGTTGTTCGACTTGAATGCGTTAAGTGCGCGTTGGCGCTGTGATTGCGATTTGTTGCCATGGATCGCTTCTGACTTAATGCCAGCATTGCTCAGGCTATCGCTCAGGCGTTGTACACCAAATTTGGTTTCACCAAATACAAGTACCTTATCGAATTCTTCCTTCTGGAGCATTTCGGTAAGTAAATCGTGTTTGTGGCTTTTGTCGGTTGCTTCTACGATATCTTGCATAACGTGGTCGCTGGTCTCGCCAGTTCGTACTGATACGGTTTCAGGATTTTTAAGAAACTCATGAATCAATGTTTGGATTGCGGGAGTAATGGTGGCTGAAAAACAAAGTGTTTGGCGCTCTTCTGGGAGTAAGCTCGCAACGCGGCGGATATCAGCAATGAAGCCCATGTCGAGCATACGGTCGGCTTCGTCAAGAACGAAATGGCTAATAGTATCAAGCCGTAGGGCTTTTCGGTCGATGAGGTCTTTTAAGCGGCCTGGAGTTCCGATAATAATGTGCGGACGTCGCTTGATATCACGAATCTGGCGGTCGATGTTTGCGCCACCCACGACAACAGTTGAGAATAAGCGCATACCATGTGAAAACTTACGAGCTTCGTCATTGATTTGCTGTGCCAACTCACGAGTAGGAGCCATAACAAGTACGCTCATAGTTTCTGGGTTTTTTGCAAGGTGGCTTAGGATTGGCAGCAAGAAAGCTGCTGTTTTGCCAGTACCAGTGTTGGCAAGGCCGATAACGTCGCGACCTTCAAGAACAAACGGTATCGCTTGGTCTTGGATGGCGCTTGGCATCTTGTAACCAATGTGTTCAAGATTACGCTTAACAGCTGGAGCAAGAGCAAAGTCCTCGAAGGTATGCTTTGCTTCGTATACTGCTGCGTTTGCCACGGTTGGCGCACGGTTAATAAATTTAGATGGGTGAATATATGCTTTTCGAGCACCATTACGCGAAGAACGGTTGCCACCGCTACTACGGCCACCGCCATTACCGCCGAAGCGTGATGGGCGTCCACCTTGACTGTTAGATTTGCGCGCACCAAAGGTACGGCTGTTAGAATACGGCATGAAAGATCCTTTCGTTCATGTATATATTTACATTGATGAACGATCGGAACCAGCTGTAAAAAGAATGTTTTACGTAATTTCGGTATTCATCCAGTGCCTTGTGGCACCTCTTGTACATTTCATTATAGCATAAGTAAAATATTTTGTCTAGTACTATTGGTAGCAGCTATACTTAAGTAAATGGATAAAACTAGCTTACGTAACGAAAAACTGCTTTTGAGACGTGCCTTGCAGCCTAGTGATGCTAGTAAACTAAGCCAGCGCATAAGCCATAACCTAAAAGATGCAGTCAATTGGAGCAACGTTCGTAGTTTACATATATATACCTCGCATACCGCTCTTAACGAAGTGGATACGGCGGTTATCACACGTATGATTTCTGAGGAATATCCGAATATACACATAACCAAAGGCTCGCCTTCGCGCCACGCCCTTATTCCCACTGAATTATACGATGTGATTATTGCACCCCTTATCGTTTTTGATAATAGTTGTCATCGTATCGGGTTTGGCGGTGGTTGGTACGACAGATTTTTAAGCATGCAGCCAAAGGCCCAAAAGATCGGCCTGGCGTATAGCCTGCAACACGTAAAATATATACCGGCCGAACGCCATGACGAAGCGCTGGATATGGTAATAACTGAGAAACGAATATATATGCCAAACAAAAACGCCCTACGGGAGTAGAGCGAATTTGCTGGTGGAACTTAGGCTGCGCTCATGCTGAGCAGCGTCCATAGTCCGCCATGGTTGTCACTTCGCAGCCGAAACTGTGAATGGCCGTCTGACAGCGTCAAAATTTGACTTGCCAGGCCGCCCTTTTTTACCAAACAACTTAGGCCAGCATCGATAAAATCGTAAACGTGGCCGTCAAACTCGATTTGGCGTGGGTACGCACTCAGGTTCTTTTTGAACCCTAGCGCAGTGACATGTACCGGTTTGTTAATAGTAATGTTTCTCATATTCACTCCCAGTCCTGCCTGAATGGCAAGAGCTAATGTTAATAATTAGCGAACGGATTTTGGAGTATGTAGCGAAAACAGAAAGGATTAGCCGACCGCTCAGGGCGAATCTGTTAACTGCCTTCACTTGAAGAATATGGAGCGTCGTTTCCGAAGAATTGACACAGGTTGTAAATGAGCTTGTAGGTAAAAAGTCGTACCCCTAAGGAGTAAGCCAGTACTTACATAGCTATAACTAGTATACCCGCTTACGGTTATTCATGCCAGTGAACGAGTGTTCACCTGCCCTGCTGTGGCCTGTTGGGGTAACACGTAGACATAGGTTATGCTGGAAGGTAGGTATGAGTAAAACTATGCAGTATGTACGTATTGATGGGCATGGCAGCCAAATTGTTATATTTCTGCATGGCTTTATGTCTACCAAGAGATATTGGCGCCGGGCTATTAAGCAATTGGACCTCACGGAATGTACTGCCGTATCAATTGATTTATTGGGATTTGGCAAAGCACCAAAACCCGATTCTAACTATGGTTATGATGAACACGTGGCACATGTTCGAAACACTATATCCGAACTTGGGTTTGATAAATCACAAATAATAATCACTGGTCACTCAATGGGTGCGCTAATTGCTAGCAGGTATGCCAATACCTATCCTGGACACGTAAAGTCTGTTGGGCTTATTAACCCCCCTATTTATGTTGATTCAAACCAAGCTAAAAAAACACTTCTATCGACTGGTCAGCATTATCGTTTTTTATTGCTTTCAAAATACCGCGGATTACTATGGGCCACAGGGCGTTATATCAGATTATTTCCGTCGCATTCGGCAATGTCTCGCGAAAAATCCTTGGAATCTATCGTCATAAAAGCAGAATTCTTGGATGATGTGCGCCAACTTTCCATGCGTTCGTTGCTAACCATCGGTTTAAAAGATAGGTGGCTTTACCAGGCCAACATTGAACAAGCTCGAATTAATGACATATCGGTAGACGTGCGCATTGATAATACCGGTCATCACGCCGCCGTGACTCATCCGCTGTTGGTAGCAGGATATATAAGGAGCTTGTTTGCTCACACGTAAGAATATGCGATTAATTACTTCGAATGCGGCAGCTAACGCAAAATATTATCTTAAATTATCTAATTTTAGTTTTTAGTTTCAAGTTTAATATGTATTGCTGACAGTTAAGAGTTGGGTACAGGCTCATATAATTCATATGTTTATCTACAAACTTTAACCCGTCTTTGTCACTAGTCGTGTAAGTTGTTCGTGTGCTGTACTCTTTGTTTTTGGCCATGTCTGTTAATTGTTCGCGTAGGTCTATGCCTTTTTCTGACTTAAAAAAGGTGCTGGTTCGATTATTAATTATTGCCTCGCAATCTTATGTTACATTCTAAGTATACTATGAATATTGTAATAAATTCCACATTGGTACATAATAGTATTTTGACCGATCGGAGGAATAGATGGCGAAAAAACGAAACAGGCATAGTGCCGATATAAAACGGGCGCGTAAACGTAAGGCTAAATCAAACAACCAAAACAAGGCATAAACGTAAATAAGACTCAACGAGTCTTATTTATTATCTAGTGTATTTTTATATTGTCAGCCAACGATTTTATTTGCTAGGGAAGTATCCATAACTATTGACATAAACAATGTAAAAATGCATAATAATTTTCGTCATCGTCGTGGAAATTCCAGTACACGACACGAGCACATAAGGAGTCCGTATGACTGATCGGTTGCTGAATGTCAGCGCCATGCCGTTCGAGCGGATCTACACCTGCCAGGACGACACCCAGATCAACATGAGCGAGTTCCTGCGGGATCACGCCGACGCTGTTGAGGCGCTGGTAGCCCATGGACTCGTGCGGGACAACGAGGACAGCAGCTTCGGCTTCGCCATGGCCGAGCCCAGCATCAAGTGGAGTCACATCCTCTCGAACTGGGACGATCCCGAGAAGTTCGTGTGGTTCGTCGGTGGCTGGGGTCCGGAGCGTGACCGCTTCATCGCCAACGCCATCCGCAAGATGCGCGCCATGCTGCGCATCATCAACGAGAGCCGACTCATGGAGGAGGACTTCTCGACGCTTCGTGTCAGGTTCTGGAACCAGAAAGCCTTCAAGGACATCGTCCCAGACAAGAACGAGGACGGGACGTTCCCCTGGGGAGACTTCCCCTGGGGTGGCGCTGTTCTCCAGCACATGGGACGGCTGAAGCTGATGGGTGCCGTGAGCTGCCTCACCGAGATCGAGGACGACTTCATGGCCAAGCTCCTGCTCGGCGGCGTCGGCCAGAAGATCGTCATCGGCAACAGGCTGCTTCCCGCGGCCTGATCGTCTCCGGCTTCGACGACAAGCCCTCTTCCGCAAGGCTCCAACTCAACGAGATGGGAACGCCTGGGAGGGGGCGTTTTCATTTGTAGAATTTGCAAGTGTATTTTAGCGAGCTCAAGGATTTCGAGTGTTTAGCTTCATCTCAAGCTTTGTTGCGAAAGGGCTGAAGCCGGACTCCTCGTAAAATTTAATAGCGCCTGAATTACCAGCGTACGCCGTGACAACCATACTATGTGCGTTCATACTTTTTGCCCACTCAGCCAGATTTTGGACGAGCATTTTGCCAGCACCTCTGCTCCTTGCCTCTTCGTCGACATAGATATTTTCCAGCTCGCTTCGTAACACGGTCTCTGTGCTATCAATAGCTTCATTAACTCTTCCAGCGGCGTAGCCAACAATTTTATTTGAGCTTTCAGCCACAAAGCATATCCCTGGGTTCTCATTAATACGTTTAAGAAAATAGTCTTTTCCCTCATTTTGGTATGGCCATTCAAAATTCAAATCAGGGTCGCGGTCTTTATCGTATAGAAATAACTTGTAATTAAGATCTTGTATGGCTGGCAAGTCTTCTGGGCGAGCTTTTCTAATCACAATATTCATACGACCAGGGGAAACTTTCCGTTAGGCGTTAATTCATAAGGCCTAGCATCTACAACCGCATCTATATTTAATGGACCATACAAATGAGGGAAAAATTCAGCAGGGTAATCGGCTTTTTCATCTACTACTTTCGCAGCGAGTTTTAATGGATCAATAGTCAATAACAGTAAATCAGGAGTCTTGCTATAGAGTAAATCGGCAATAATATTTACTTGTGTCGCATAAGATAGATGGATATACCCATCTTCAGCAAAACTTCGGTGCAATGACCCAATCGTATAACTACCAGCTTTCTGTGCGTTTGACCAATCGGTATTCTTGGCTATGTGGTATAGATACTTCACAAACATACTATAACAAAACAATCAGACTCCCAGAGAAGTCTATTTTAAATGTAATGATTTTGGCTGTGCGGCTTAGCGGGTATGTCTAGGAAGAAATACCCCTAAAGTGTACTCTTACGTGCGTATTCGTAAATATTCGCTTCAGCTGGGTTAGTCGAGTCTTTTAGTACGCTTGGATTTATATATGAAATCTCGTCGGCCTCAATCCCTGGCGAGGTCGGTAGCATATCGGGCGTAACTTCAAATATTAAACGAACCTGCAGTACGTTGGCGTGTTCAAGATACACTGGGTCATCGGCATCGATTACGCGGAACTTGAAGTCGCCTTCCAAACCAACTTCTTCGTGCAGCTCTCTACTTATCGCGGATTTGATATCTTCCCCATGGTCCATCCCGCCGCCCGGCAGGTCCCACCAGGTTCTCCCGGATTCTTTAACTACTAAAACGTTTCCTTCCTCGTTTCTTATGAGGCTCTTCAAGGAGATACGATATAGGTAATCGTTTTTACGCTCAAGAGCAGACTGATCAATATTGCCGTGTGGGAATTTATGTTGCATGTAACTACTAGCGTACCTCTATTTTAGGTATTAAGATACGAGGAATTTTTCTAACAGTCACAGTTCTATCCCCGCTATGAACAGCTTTCATTAAACGATGTAACCCATCTAGAATTAGCCATCGCCCTTTGTTTGCCATTACGTCTATCGGGTAGGATAAATCGCTTCGCATAGTTCGCTCGTACTGCTCTTTATATAATGTAGGATTGCGCATTATTTCAGTTGGAGTGAGATTAAACCTCTCGCCTTCCGTGTGCAGCCAAGGTATATCAAAATGCCATATCAGTTCATTAGTATTCATAGGCTCTGTCTCTACGTTAAGTTTCCAAAGTAATTCATTATCCCATCGAAAATCGAAAGCATATTCCTGTATATGTGCCGGGAGAGGTTTGACTGTTTTCGCCATAATCATATAGTAACAAAAAGCGACGAGATAGCATCATATTATAGTGCTTGAGCTCGACTGGGGATGGTGGATGCGTTTAGGAAGACTCAATCTTACAATATATTTTTTAACTTTGAGATGATCTCGGTATCGTTTTTGCCCCTGACTTCTTTCCTGTAGCCATCGCGTTTACTAAATTCGTAGGCCTTTATGAATGCTTCCACCTTTAAAGTCCTTACTTCTACATTATCAACCTTAACGATTCGCACATCCTTTATACTTTCGACTATGCCGTCTCTTATAAGGATCTGTTCGCCTGCAAACGCGACTTTAAACTTATTCTCATTAGTGAACTCATGCTCATGAATATCGACTAGGCTAAAACCATAATTCTGCATCGTCTCTACTAACAGATGCCAATCGTTACCCAAATAACGGTCGTCAACGAGCAAGTCAAGGTCATTAAATTTCTTAAAATTTCCAAGATATAGCGACACGCCTTGCGAGCCATAAAGAATAGGATTAATGCCATTGCCGATTAAGTACTTGAGAATGGACAATGTTTGAGTCTGTAGTTTCGACATATAGATATAGTACAAGATGTTTATCGAACTAAGAACACCTTTCCTTGCAGGGTGTTTAGCTTGGCTGGGGTGGAGGGATATCGCAAGACAAATTATGAAAAAAGACGCAGCAATTCTACGTCGTTTTTCATGGCTGGAGATAGTGGATGTGTTTCAGGAAGAGAATCTAGTAAAACTATTCAGTGACGATTTTATCAATAACTGGAGTATTTTTTTTCTTTTTAACTTTTAGTTTTGGCTTAGGGAACTCTATCTTTTGGCGGATTACCTCTGATAATGACTCAGCTACATCTTCGATCTGGAAATAGATTCCTGTTTGCTCTCGTAGATCGTTACGGAGTCGCTTAACGATTTCTTCAGAATATAAAGTTTTGGCTAAGTTACTAGGATTTAATGCCGTTGTTCTTTTCCAAAAATCGTCCAGTTCTCCCCTTTCGACAGCGACCTTAGTTAAATTCCATAAGTATGTAGGCGCAATCTTAAAGTCATCTTTGTCATTGAAATTGAGTTTAAAAATTAACGTTGTCGTAATGGGTTTACCGAAGTTAACTCTATATAGCTGAATCTCACGACCATTGAGTAGCATAATCCAGTCTATTCCTTCATTTGCCGCGTAACTCAAACTCTGGCGAAGATGCTTTTCATTAATATCGAGTTCAATAGACTTAACTTCTACTACAAAGTGCTTTTTTCGTTTGAGTTGTATAACGTAATCTGCATATTCTGATCTAATACGATATTCTGTTTTAACTTCTGTGAGCTCTTGGTAGCCTAGGATATCGCACAGAAAACTATTCGTCATAATACGTGTAGCAGACTCATCCAAGTTTGAGAATTCTTTTTTGATGTATTTACGCTTGTATACTTTTAGCTTTTCTTTTAAATCTGCTAATTGTTTTTCGGTAGCCATTTATACATCCTTGAATTAATAAGTGATTAGTCTAATTAAACCATACGACTTATGTGATGCATAATTCCAAGATGATATTAATAGGGGGCTAAATGGACGGACACTTGAATTGAAGCAAGTATTATATAACTATAATTGCACCGACAAATAGCATAGATTCAGCCAACATAAAACACAAGAACAGATATCTGTGAACAAAAAATTTTATATTGCGCTGAGGTCCAAAGTTAAACGACACGTTGTGCTTGGTCCCCATTCCGAGTTACTTCCTAGGTTTGTAGCACCGTTGCTGCAATTTGCGTTTGTTCCTTCAAGCATGTAATCAATGTAGGTGATATTCGATGTATCATATCGCAATATCGGGGCAGATTGTGCCCATGTATCGGGTGGTACGACATGTTCGAATGACGGGTACGACGTGGTGGTTTTTCCGATAGTTGCCAGCGCATTATCAACGGCTGCACTCGACAAAGTGTAGATGGTATCACCATTTACATAGCAACCCACGGCTGCAGTGGGAATAACGTCTTTATAACCAGTGCCAAGGCAAATTGACATAGTAGCAGGATATGCTGGTAGTAAAGATTTGAACTGAGCTGCTCCATGTACTGTGACATATGAGCGCACCAATTTTTGTATCTTATTCACCTCGGCGATTCGCGAAACATTACCAGACCTTTGTTGAATGCCGCCATAAGCAACAACAGTTATAGCGGCTAGTATAGCGACGACCACTATAACGATGAGAAGTTCGACTATTGTAAATCCACTGTTCTTTGATGACATAGGTATCATAAGTATAACAAAAAATCTTCCAAAGATGTCGATTATTTTGCTTATGCTTGTTCGGGTTTGAGAGAACCGTTTAAAGGGACGGACCCTTGGATTGAGTTAAATATTGTATAATTTGTAAAATTAAAGTGGGGGGATATCGCAAGACAAGTTATGAAAAAAGACGCAGCAAATGCTACGTCGTTTTTCATGGCTGGGGTGGAGGGATTCGAACCCCCGAATGCATGGACCAAAACCATGTGCCTTACCACTTGGCCACACCCCAATATCTCTATTAGCGCATGAGCAATTATAGCGAATTAGTTAGCTAAAATCCACCCCCGGTGTTGCTTAGCGGAAATTACCGAATTGTAGCGGGAAATCAAACTCGGTAGCTTTGAGTAGTTGAATGGCATTTTGCAGATCATCTTTACTGCTACTTGTAACGCGAATTTCTTCGCCTTGAATCTGCGGTTTTACTTTTGGTAGCTCATCGCGTAGTTTTTTAGCAATTACTTTGGCGTCGTCTTGCTTTAGGCCGCTTTTAAATGGAATTTCACGGGTGCACTTAAGATTTTGCACGATTGCTGGCTTTGAAAGATCAAGCACTTTAGAGCTAAGCTCGCGAGCGGCCAGTTTTTTGCGCACAATGTCTAATACTGCATCGCACTGCCATTCATTTTCGCCGATTAGCTTTATACCTGCTTTGTCGCCCAGCCATTCAATACCTGCTGGCGTGCCTTTAAAGTCATACCGATTAGAAATTTCCTTTTCGGCTTGAGCGAATACATTATTCATCTCGGCTTTATCGTAATCTGAAGTGATATCGAAAGAGAATGTTGGCATACCTATAGTATAGCAAAAATACCGCTCATATGGGCTGTGAGCGGTATTGACTAGTTTGTAGACCAGCTGCTAAGAAATACGTACTAGCGTGAGCTGGCTTGGGTTAATCTTGTTGCCCCAATCGATTGTCTCCTTGATGGTACGGCCAAGTAATGTTTGCCCAAGCGGACTATTGGCTGAGATTCGGCCATCTGACGGATTGGCTTCGATGCTATCCACAAGCTGGTACTGCAGCATGCGACCATTCGCATCGATTAATTCGACGACTGATCCAATGGCAACGCGAAGAGCATCACGCTTTCGCGGGAATATTTTAGCGTTAGCTAAGTACGACTGCTTATCGGCGAGCTGGCTCTCGATTGTTTCTAGCTCGGCTAACTTTTCGATACGCGTCAACCTCTGATCGTGGCCATCGGTTTTGTCTAAATCACGTAAATCGGCAATAGCTTGCTTTTGTTGGCGTTCGAGTTTGGCTACAGCTTTTTTAAGCTCTTTCATGCCTTTTTTGCTAAGTAGGATGGTGGATGGCTTAGTCTCTATTGTCTGCATTGTCTTCCTCCTGTTTTTAGGTTTTTCTACGATAGTTTGCGTATCGTATGACTTCACTATACGACCTAATTCTGAAAGGAATCTGAAAAAATGAAAAATGTTAACGGTTTTTTCTTACCTGGGGTAACGAGACGGTAAATGTAGTAGTGCTACCGGGGGTGCTTGTGACTGAAATTGTGCCATCATGCAAAGCTACGATTTTCTTTGCCAGCGAAAGCCCGAGCCCATAACCGGTATGTTTGTCGTGGTTTCTGCTCGATTCACCCCTATAGAAGCGTTCAAATATTTTATCAATATCCTTTTTGGCGATGCCCTTCCCTTGGTTGGTGATCTTAATTTTGCAGGTCCGACCATTTGCTGACACCTCAAAGAGTATGGGTGAATCAGCCGGGCTGTATTTTATGGCATTATCGAGCAGAATCTTAAACAAGTCTTCGATCATTGATGGGCTTCCGTCGACATAGACGGTTTTTTGACTTGGTAATTCATAGCTCAGCCGACTTGCGGGGATTTTTAGGCTTTTTGCACTAGCTTTTGCCGAAGCTATGACATCAATACGACTACTCGTGTCGAGACCTTCATAATCTAAACGCGAGAGATGAAGGAGTGATTCTGAGAGTTTAGTTAGTTTATCAACTTCTTCAAGGTTACTTTCGAGCAACTCCTTATATTCAGCCGGCGCGACTGATGAGCTACGCAATGTGACCTGGATTTCTGACTTCATAACGGCAAGAGGCGTTCGTAGTTCATGGCTCGCATACGATGTAAACCGAGACTGCGCTTCATGGGCTTCTTCGATTGGACGTAGGGTCCTTCGTGCCAGCAAATAAGATCCTATGCCACCGATGCCTATAACGGCAATATTCATATATACTAACCCAACGAAAATACTGGTTCGCGCCTCTTGGGTTTGATTCATACGGAGGTCGGTAAGTGTAAGCGGCCCCGGCAGAGTAATGGTTTGGCTGTTTCCCTCTAGGCGTACCTGCAAACGTTCCAAACGACTGCTTATTTCTGATGTTGAAAGTTCAAAAATAATAAAACTAAATAGGAGCGAGATAACAACGAGAATCATTAAATACCAGCCAGTAAGCTTTAGGGTCGCAGAGGTGAACATTCGTTTCATTTTTTGGCATCATCCTCGATTTTGTACCCAAATCCACGCACGGTTTTAATAAGGCCTTTGCCAAAAGGCTTGTCAATTTTGGCCCGTAAGTATTTTATGTACACTTCGATAGTATTAGGCAAAATGTCAGCATCGTAATCCCATACATGCTGCATGATACTATCTTTTGATAGTGGACGATTCTTGTTGCGGAGCAGGTATTCCAACAGCCCGAATTCTTTGCTGGTGAGGAGTATCTCTTTGCCACCGCGCCTTACGCTTCGCTTTGCGGTATCTAGCGATAAATCATCTGCGTCCAGAATGGTGGATTTTGTTTCGGTTGGACGGCGAAGTAATGCGCGAACACGAGCCAGAAGCTCATCGATGGAAAACGGTTTTACTAAGTAATCATCGGCGCCGCTATCAAGCCCGGTCGTTTTATCGTCTGTTCGTCCTAAGGCAGTAAGTAATAAAACCGGCGTACTGATGGACTTTTCGCGCAGAGCCTTTACTATGTCGAGCCCATTATATTCACCTGGCAACATTCGGTCGATAATCATGACATCGTACGGCTCTGTAGTTGCCATGGCATAACCGTCGTCGCCGTCGTTAGAAACGTCTACGGCATAATGATCTTGCTCCAAGGCTTTTTTAAGCGCTCGGGCAATTTTGTGCTCATCTTCAACCACTAGAATTCGCATAGTCTAGCTTGTATTATACGCGTGTTTTACGAAGTTGGGTATTTGGTTGACCATTCATGCATTTGGTCAAGTATTGGCAGTAAGTCCCTGCCCTTTTGAGTTAATTCATATTCACATCGCGCGGGAGAAGTAGGTCGTTTTAAAATAATACCCTCTTCTTCAAGTTTAACTAATCTAGCCGACAAAGTCCGCGGATTTATATCACCAGTCATATCTTGTAACTGGCAAAACCGAACTGTTGGTTCGGTAAGGAAAAAACGCAACAAACGGGGTGTCCATTTATCACCAATAATGCGAGTCGCGGCATCAACTGGGCCAACTGATGAATTCATATCTATACTATACATTCTCTAGTACTCTTCGTCAAAGCGAATGAAAACGGTTATACTGTAATTATGAGTATGCGATCATCAATTCGTGGGTTTGATTCTCACTTTACGGCCTTAACAAATCAAATATTTCCCCATGAGTCCTGGCGTAGTTTCTTTGGCATGGTAACGGTCCTTGGCGACCCTATTACGATTATAGTTATAACCATAGGTATCATTGTTGCAGGTGTATATAGCGGCTCTACCAAGTTGATTATTAGTGGCGTTGCCATTCCGATTACAGTTGGAATCGGGGCGTTACTGAAACTGCTTGTCGAAAGGGCTCGGCCGATTAGTGAGTACTCAGCTCATTTGGGCACGTTTAGTTTCCCTAGTGGCCACTCTACCGGTTCGGTTGTTGCGTATGGCCTACTTGCCTATTTTGCGTATGTGAAGCTACCTGGACCATGGGGAGTGATAGCGGCATTTTTTCTTTTAACGGTGCCGATTGCTGTAGGGATTTCCCGCATACACCTAGGCGCGCATTATCCAAGCGATGTGTTGGCAGGGTGGCTGCTCGGCCTCTTGGGGCTACTGATAATTATCATCGGAATCCGACCAATTTAAATGCGCGTAGTACTTATTCATAACAGTGCATCGGGTGGGCGCTATACATTAACGAAACTGCGACGTTTATGCCGTAAGAACGATATTACGATAAGCTATAGTTTTACGGTACGTCAACTTGGCTCCCCGAAGTTAGCTAAGCTGGCAAAACAAGGTGTGACCGTAATGGCTGTTGGCGGGGATGGAACAATGAACAGTGTAGCCAGACTATTAGTAGGTACGCCATCCTACTTACTTCCCTTGCCAGGTGGTACGTTGAATCATTTTGTGCGCGACCTAGGAATGACCGGTTCTGTGGAAGAGCTGATTGGGCATATTGAAAAAGCCGAGCGTAATGTCATAGACGTGGCTTATGTGAACGACGAACTCTTTTTGAACAACTCAAGCCTCGGGTTATACCCGTTTAGCCTGCTTGATAGAAAAAGTAACAGTAAAAGAGTTATTAAATGGGTAGTAGCAGCGTATGCCAGTGTGCGCCAGCTGGTGACATTTCGTCGGCACCGCTTAATTATAGATGGTCGAAAACTCCGATCGCCGTTTGTGTTTATCGGCAACAATCTGTACGACATCACTTCATCGCTTATGCCACAGCGTAAAACGCTAAACGAAGGGATGTTGACCGTTATGATTGCCACCTCTCGCTCTCGTTGGCATCTGGTTCGAGCTGGTTTTAATATTGCGCGTGGCCGAGTTGCTCACTTGGATGATTTTAGTTTAGATAGTCGTAAATCAGTGGAGATTTACACTCATGCTACAGCATTGCCGGTTAGTTATGATGGTGAGGTAAAATATCTGTCGCCGCCATTTCTCTATCGTATTCAGTCAAGTTGCTTGAAAGTTTTGGTTATAAAGTAACCGCTTACTCAATAAAGTGGTATAATCACGGTATGAAAGTTACTATCGACGCAACCACGCGAACATTTGTTAGGTTTTGGCTAGTCCCAGGTGGATTAGTGGTCGCAGCGTATACACTATATAGCGCCCGAACGGCACTAATCATCTTAGGTACTGCACTCTTTTTGGCACTTGCCCTAAACGCTCCTGTTACCAAGTTGGCTAGTGTAATGCCGGGTCGAAGCCGAGGATTATCGACCGCTATCGCCTATATACTAGTTGTAGTTTTCTTAGGTGCTTTTGTATTTTTGGCCGTACCGCCGATTATCCAGCAAACAGCTAAAACGGTTGAAGTGATTCCTGGATATGTTGAAACCGCACGTACTCAGTGGGCTGGAGTAAGCCACGTTATTGATGAGTACAACTTACAACCTCAAGTTGATAAGGCCATGCAATCGCTTGAGAATAAATCTGGCACGTGGGCGTCTAACGTAGGAGCAAATGTAATTAGCGGGATTGGTTCTGTATTCGGCTTTATTACCGCACTGATTTTGGTCCTAGTGCTATCATTCTTCATGCTTATAGAAGGCCCAACGCTTACGCGTAAAATTTGGGGACTATACACAGATCCATCCAAGCGCGATATGCATCACAGTATTGTGCATAGAATGAATGCAGTCGTATCTGGCTACGTTACAGGTCAGCTTTCGGTATCCGGCTTAGGTGCGTTATCGGCTGGACTTATGGTGTTTATTCTCAGTTTATTCTTTAACCTACCGAGCAATTTAGCGATTCCCGCCGCGGCAATTACGTTTATTCTTTCGCTTATTCCAATGTTCGGAGCAACTGTTGGCGGTATACTTATTGCTTGCTTGCTGGCCATTAATGATGTTGGCGCAGCGATTGCATACGTAGTATTCTTTGTGGTGTATCAGCAGATTGAAAACAATTATATTTCACCAACTATCCAATCTAAACGCCTTGAGCTTTCCGCACTTACGATTTTAGCCTCAGTAACAATCGGTGTATATTTGTTTGGTATCGCCGGTGGTATCATATCCATACCGATTGCAGGATGTATAAAAGTACTTCTTGATACTTATTTAGAGCATACAAAGAATGAACGGCAAAAATCAGAAACGCCGCTTGGCAAATTAGCCAAAGTTGTTAAAAAAGAAGCCTAGAAAGGCTTCTTTTTTTAATTGTAGAACCAGGTAGTTCCACCCGACGTGTCATTAAGGCCTATACCTTGCTGATGCAACGCATCGCGAATTTCATCAGACTTTTGCCAATTTTTTTCTTCGCGTGCTCTTGCTCGTTCAACCAGTGTTCGTTTAATGTCATCTGATACATCAGGTGTTGGACCGATAAGGTCTACTCCTAGAAGATCATTTATTGATTCAAGAAAAGCAACAAAATAATGCTGGCTGAGTTTTTCTAATGGGGTGGCATCAACGGTCGTAAAGATTTGGTCGATGATTGCTAATGCCTCGGGCGTACCTAGGTCATTCTGAAGCGCTTGCCTAATTATACTAGGGGCCGTTATAAGATTCGTCTGCTTGTCTTCGTCAGCGGTTACCGTATCGTGAATTTGATGGCGCAGGGCCGCTACTCTTAACCAGTTCTTTAATCTGTTGTTTGAACTATCTAAGATATCCCAATCAAAATTCCCTTCTGTTCGGTAATGCTTCGAGTAAGCCAAGAGTTTGAAAGCATCGAGACTGATGCCACGATCGACGATGTCCTGCAGTGTAACGATATTCCCAATCGACTTAGATATTTTGGTACCGTTAATTTTGATATGGTTGTTGTGCAGCCATGTATGGGCAAATGTTTTGCCTGTTAAGCCTTCGGTTTGGGCGATTTCATTGGTGTGGTGCACGGGGATATGATCAATGCCACCGGTATGAATATCAATTTGATCACCGAGCGTCTCGCGCGCAATCACCGAACACTCTAGGTGCCACCCGGGGAAGCCGACTCCCCAGGGGCTGTCCCATTCCATGTCGCGTTTACTGTTCGCTGGGCTAAGCTTCCAAATTGCAAAATCCGTTACAAGGCGCTTGCCGTTCACGGCAACTCGCTTACCAGCTTCAAGCCCGGCGATATCCAGCTTGGCTAACTTTCCGTAATCATGTAGCTTTGAAGTATCAAAGTATAAACCCTCACCTTCAATTACGTAGGTCAGTCCTTTTGATTCAAGTTCTTTGGCGAATTCAATTTGCCGTTCAATAAAATCAGTTGCGCGGGCCAAATGCGTAGGTTTGATCAAGCGAAGTAATTCATATCCTTCATGCTCGGCAATATCGCTATATTTTTTTGCCACGTCCCAGGCTGTTATGCCTTCGGCACGAGCACCTTTTTCCATTTTGTCTTCGCCATCGTCATCATCGCTTACTAAATGGCCAACGTCAGTAATATTTTGAGTGCGTTCTACTGTGTATCCCTCGGCCGTAAGTGTGCGTACCAGCACGTCCCAATAGATGTATCCGAGCCAGTTTCCAATGTGCGGCTGTGAATAGACGGTTAGCCCGCAGGTATAAAGTTTAACCAATTCGGGTGTCAGGGTTCGGAGCTCTTCCACATTACCGGTAAGCGTATTATGCAGCTTCACTGTATTCCTCTATTGCTTTGCTCGTCGCATCCGTAAGTTCGCGTAGTGCTTGGTCGTATGATTCGTACACCCTGAAGCCAGCAGCGTAAGGATGGCCTCCCCCACCGAAATAGCCTGCAATCTGCTCGGAGATTGGTATGTTTGAACGGAGCTTGCCGGTTAATTTGCCATCTGGATATGTTTTGATAGCAACAGCAACATCTACTCCCTCAACCAGTCGCATTTCATCTAACACCAGTACGCTAGGGTTGTATTGGTCACTATATGCTTGGATGTCTTCCCAGGGAATGTGAACAACCGCGAGTTTACCTTCTAGGAAATATTCGATTCGTCCAATAAGATCGCCTTTATACTTAAGAATCTCAGGACTTTTCTTCATGAACTCTCGCCGACGCTCTTCGATCACTCCAACACGGGCTCCTAAGTCGGTCAAATCGGCGGCTATTCTATAATTGTCGGCTGTGACTGTTTGAATACTTAGTCCTAGGCTATCGGATAACTGAGCTGCGAGCATGTGTTCGGCTGCTTGCTGTGTGATGCTCCAACCTGCTTGTTTTGCCAGCGTGTAAATTACCTCGCTAGTTGAAATTGCATCGTCTACGAATAGTGGAGTGTGGTCGAAGCTTAGTGTACTTTTTGTGGTGTGGTGGTCGATGACCAAGACGGGATGTGTTTCTAAAAAGTGGCGGAGGCCGGGAGTTTCAAGAGCTTTCGTAAGTAACACATCGGCACTCGTATCTACGATGATTGCTAAGTCGGATTTTGTGTCAAAGCTAGCCGATACTCTGTCCCACCCGGGAAAATAACGAAGATATTTCGGAATATCTACCGGACAATAAAGCGTAACATTTTTACTTGCTTCACCCAATATTTCTTCAAGCGCTAGGCTAGAGCCTAGGCTATCGCCATCTGGATTTTCGGCTTGAATGACAATAATATTATTTGCTTCATTGATTATTTTTACTGCGGTATCAAACATTGTATTTATTGTAGCAGTTCTTTGTGAAGTTCTTCATCGTAGTAACGTTCTGAGTAATGCACGCCAGCATTTATATCTGTAAGAGCGCGTCGCAGGAGTGGCGGCATATCTTGAGGCAAGTCATCAAAATCGAACCATTGTGACATATCAGCTTTGGCTGGCTCCGCGTTAAAGGGGGTCCCGCTATATTCACTAACTTGAAAGAATAGGGATACGCGGTCGTTTAAACGAGCGTCTTCGGGGTAGAAATAAATAAGTGGCTGGCCGAGATGTATGGCGGAAGTGCGTACGCCCGCTTCTTCTTGAAGCTCGCGCACAGCAGCAGCAGATGGCGCCTCACCCTCTTCAACGTGGCCTGCTGGCACAGTCCATGAACCGTCGCGCCAACCCGTATTTGCGCGGCGCACCATGAATATCTGTTGTTTATCATTTGTGATGAGTACCCATACCGCCGGTATGATTTTGTGCCGATCGCTCATAAGGCTCGTCGCCCTTCCAGTGCATGGCTAAGAGTGATTTGATCTGCATACTCTAAATCAACACCTACCGGTATACCGCGGGCCAAACGACTCATAGCAACGGTAATTCCGACGTCTTGCAGGTACTTTTGTAGGAACAAAGCGGTTGATTCACCCTCAACACTGGCGTTAGTCGCGATAATAATTTCTTTTACATCATCTTTTTTAATTCTCTCAGCAAGTTCTGGAATATGCAGCTGTTCAGGGCCAATGCCGTCGATTGGCGAAATAGCACCACCTAACACGTGGTAGGTACCCTTAAACTGACCAGTACGTTCCAACGCTACGATATCAAGAGGTTCCTCTACGACTGCAATGACGGTTTTATCTCGGGATGTATCAGCATATAGCGGCGATAGATCCTCGTCGGCATCAATAAGAGCAAATGTAACAGGACACTGCTTTACGCCGCTATGCACCTTTGTAAGGGCGTTCGCGAGATTGCTAGACGTGCGAGGGTCACTCTTAAGTAAATAATAGGCGTAACGCTCGGCCGTGCGTGCGCCGACACCTGGGAGCTTGCCCAGCTCGTCTATTAGGTCAGTCAAAGCTGACGGGAGTAGTTGTGATGACACAGATTCAAACTACATTCCTGGAATATTGAGGCCGCCCATGAGCGGTTTCATAGTTTCGGCAGCAATTTCCTGTGCCTTGGCTAGCCCGTCGCGAACAGCGATTTTTACCCAGTGTTCCAGCTCTTCGATATTCTCAAGATCTACCATTTCTGGGTTAATTTTAATGCTATCGATTTTGAGTTCTCCGGTAACGCGGACGACAACGGCGCCATCGCCAGCTTCAACTTCAATAATTTGTTTCTTCAAATCTTTTTGCGCCTTACGTAAATCGTTTAGCATCTTCATTTGGTCAAACGCCATAAAATACTTGTCCTCTCCTTAAACTTCTACTAGTATACGCTATGAAGCGTCGTTTTTGTAGAGGTAGAACCGATTAGAATCACTTGCCGAGCGATTGACGAGAATCTCCGACGGAATCTGATTTATGTCAGGAGCAAAGCCTCGTTCGGCAATGAGAAGCCCATTGGCTGGCATGTTAGCGCTTTTAGACACGACAGTGAGTGATTTGACGTACTGCTGGTGACGGGTGAAACTTGAATAAAATTTATAATTAGCTTTTGTTACCAGCAAGGTCACGGAACTGTCATTGTCGAGTGATTTGAGCTTTTTACCTAATAGCGACAAATCGTAGCTATAGGATGAATACACACCGCTATCGTAGTGAAGACCGTAAGCATATCGATCAACACTCGATAAAACGAGGCCAATCATCAGTATGCCAAGCGGTGCCAAACCAAACACGCGTGCGTATGGGTTTTTAGGGAAGAGCTGATACCAAGAAACAATCAAATACTCTACCCCCAGAGCTACGAGTAGCATTACAGGAACGAACGTAATCGATATAAATTCCGGATTTAAGCAAATGAGAGGAATAAGCGCGGCCAACCAGAAGCTAATCAAATAACTCCTAGCTGTGTATTTAGCAGTGAATAATTGGTATACGCCAACAAGTATCAATATGACAAGGCCAAGGCCGTAAATAGGCGTAAGTGTATTGCTAGAGTTCGGGCTGGTAAATGCTGCATAATTTTGTGCGAGTTGAGTGATGTTCGTCATTATGTCAGTAAAGCTACTCGGCAAGCCAAAGAGTTTACTTATAATCACGGGGTCATGAATTATACCCATGATGAGTGGAGACGCAACAACTAGTGCAACGACGGAACCGGCTGCAATGACGATTTTAGATGATTTTTTAAAAACAAGATAACGAGCGTGGGGATGGACGATAGCTGTCAAGATAAGTGCTAGAAGCATATAAACGTTCAAGGGCATATAGAGACTAGCCGCTGCTAAAGCAAAACCTGCAATAGCCCACACTTTTGCATATGCACTTTGCCTGGCAATCATTGAAGCGGCAATCAGCACCATAATAGTAAGGAAGACGTAGCTAATCCCCGCCTGTCCAGCTTGGGAGGTTAGTAAGAACTGGCCGGTCGTAACGGCTATAATAGAGGCAACAATGGCCACACTTTTTTTGTACCACAGGTTCAGTAGGTACAATAGGCCAACTGCCGATGCGAACCCAAGCATGATAGATGGCAGTTTGATGCTTATGACGGAAATACCAAATAGATTGAGGCTGGCTGCTTGCAGTAAGCGGTATGGTAAATATATAAGCTGATCAGGAGGGAGATTGAAAAGTTGGGCAATGTCGATACTATCACTAATTAGCATGGAGTTGATCTCACTCTTAGTCAGGCCACCCGGAAGGTATAAGCCTGCCAGTAGGAGCAAGGTTGCGAGGGCCAAACCGAATGCCGTGTAGGCGAACACGTACCTATAGCGATAAATAGCAAATTTGGTTAATCGTTGCCGCACCATATATTGCTACTGATTATAGCACTATTTTAATCACTATGTTTTCTATCAAGAGACATAAAGCGTAGTCGCTCTGGGTGGAAGTAGAGCCCTACCTCGCCAACTGGCCCGTTACGGTGCTTAGCAATAATCAGCTTGGTGATGTTTTCGACTTCAGGGTTATCTGGCTCGTAGTATCCAGGGCGATAGATGAAACTAACAATATCGGCATCTTGTTCGATGCTTCCTGATTCACGAAGGTCTGATAGCATTGGAATTTGTGGGCTTCGTTGTTCGACCGTACGGCTTAACTGGCTCAGAGCGATGAGAGGTACATTTAGCTCACGGGCAATTAGCTTCAGCCCACGGGATATTTCTGATACTTCTTGCACACGGTTTCCGTTATCACGTCCACTTCCCTGCATTAACTGCAAGTAGTCCACGATGATAAGCCCTAATGGTGCGTCATGTGCCACGCGGCGTGCCTTGGTACGCATTTCGAGCACGCTTAGGCCAGGCTGGTCGTCAATGAATATTGGAGCCTCGGCAAGTTCTCCCATGGCTTCAGATAACTTTGAAAAATCGTCATCGCTTAAATTACCAGTACGAATATTCCACGCGTCAACTCCAGACGCATCAGAAAGCATGCGATCTACAAGTTGTTCCTTGCTCATTTCTAGGCTGAAAAATAATACTGGTTGCTTGGCAATTGTGGCCACATTGTATGCAAGGTTCGTTACTAACGTAGTCTTACCCATTGCGGGACGTGCTGCCAGGATAATAAGGTCACTTCGCTGCAGGCCAGCGGTCATGTTGTCTAAGTCTCGGTAACCGGTACGAATACCGCGTAGTTGTCCTTTATTACGGTGGAGTTCCTCCATACGGTCGAAACTATCGGTAAGAATGTGCTCTAGGCTCACGACGTCTTGCTTCAGTGATTGATCAGACACACTAAACAGTTCAGCTTCGGCTTGCTGCAGTAGTTCCTGAGTGGTAGTTTCTTCATCGAATCCAAGCTCGGAAATATCGGCACTGGCTTTGATAAGGCGGCGGCGTACGGCTTTTTGAGAAACAATTTCGGCGTATGAGGCTGCGTGTGCAGATGTTGGAACGTAGGTAGTTAGCTCACTTAAGTAGGCAGATCCACCTACGGTTTCAAGTTCTTTTTTACGCTGCAACTCCTCTGTGAGTGTCAAAAGGTCGACTGGTTTATGACGTTCAAATAAGCGCATCATCGCATCAAATATGATGCCGTGGCGTTTGTCATAAAAGTCTTTCGGATTAACGTATTCGCTTACATCAGCCAGTACGTCATCGTCAATCAAAACAGCACCGAGTAAACTCTTCTCGGCGTCTAAACTTTGTGGCGGTACTTTGCCGGCCTGAACCTCTTTGGTTGCCATATTACTTGTCAGCGTCGTCGACGCTTACCTCTTCTCCTCCACCCATGATAGCAGCAACTTTAGCAGCTTGGCTATCTTTTAACGGTTTTTGGCTGGCAATGGTGTTTATGTCTACCTCCATTCCTAGTTCCGCTAAAGAGCTTCCAAGCAAAGAACGATATTTTGGATCATCGAGCTTTTTCTTATAAAAGGCGCTTTTTGTATATAGCGTGAGTATAACCCCATCACACTCTGGTTCACATTTAGACAAAACACTGTGAAGCGCAACATGGTGCGTGCGGACATACGCTACGAATTTCTCCCAGTCGAATTCAGCAGGTTCGGTATTTGATTTCTTAGGCTTTGGCGACTCTGTCTTAGTCTTAGTGGGTATATCCTCCAGCACTTCTGGTGGCGGAGTCGCTTTTACCGGCAACGTTATTGGTGTTACTGCTTTTGGTGATGAATCTGGAGGTGGCTGGATTGCAGGGGAGCTTACTGCATTAGACTGATTGAAAAGGCTCAGTACGGTTAATAGTTTCAACTCGGGATACTGCGATTTGCTCACGTCAAGCAAGCTATCTAACAACTCACTATAGCGAGGGTTATGGGCTATATTATTACGCAAGTAATCGGCAAGCTGAGCGGCTGTGGTGCGAGGTGGAATACCGCGGTTTTCAAGATCACGAAGAATGGCATCGATTGAAACGATGTCACCTGCTGTTGTTGATTCAAGCAGATTCGCTATACCAGCATCGGAAATTAGGCCAAGTGACGCCGTGACATCATCGGTGGTAATAGTGGAACTTTCGCTACCGCTGGCTAGCTGGTCGAACAAACTGACACTATCACGGAAGCTGCCGTCAGCATGTTTCGCGACTAACTCAAGGGCTGCTTCGTCGGCGGTAATGCCCTCGCCCTTAGCAATGCGTTGAAGATTCTTCACGATATCATTGGTCGATGCCCGTCGGAATGTATGGCGTTGGGTACGGCTGATGATAGTTTCTGGCACCTTATCAATATCAGTCGTCGCCAAGATGAATACAACATGCTCGGGCGGTTCTTCAAGTGTTTTAAGCAGCGCATTAAAGGCGGCTTTCGACAGCATATGAACTTCGTCGATTATGTATACTTTTTTCTTGGCGCCAACTGGAGCTATTTGCACGCGGTCGCGAAGATCACGGATGTCTTCAACGCCATTATTACTGGCGGCATCAATTTCGATAATGTCTAAGTGGACGGACTCGTCACTATAGGGAAGATTATTGATCTCGTGCGCTAATATCCGGGCGATTGACGTCTTGCCTACTCCCCGCGGGCCAGTAAACAAGTATGCGTGAGCTAATTTGTCGGATTTAATTGCATTCGCAAGTAATGTCGTAACGTGCTCTTGGCCTACGACTTCGCTCAATTTACGTGAGCGATATTTGCGATATAATGCGACTCCCATATTCTCTCCTATTGTACTCTAAGCAAGAAATATGGTGTGTTGTGGTTTAGATTACGCCACCTTCGCGCTGATAGCAGGTACCGCATAACGAGTCATATTCAACCTTGTCTTCACCATCAATCGCTACTTGATTGCCCTCAAATACGTAGGTGCCGTTTACCTTGCGGGTATTAAATTCGGCCTGGGAACCGCAAAAGCACATTGTTGGGAGCTTCTCGATATTGTCGGCAACTTCGAACAACCGTTTACTCCCTGGAAATAGTTGGCTGCGAAAGTCTGCTCGTAAACCGTAACAAATCACTGATATATCATGATTTTTGGCAACCCGAAACAATTGGCTAATTTGCTTGTGGCTTAGAAACTGCGCTTCATCTACCAGCACGACGGAAATATTGCCCAGTGCTGTTACTTCAGATTCCAAATCAGTGCTCACATCAGCTAGAATATCAACTCGGCGTTCATAGCCGGCACGTGCAACAACTTTTGCCTCGCCTTTTGTGTCTACCTTTGGTTTAATTGTTGCGACTTTCAGCCCACGCTCGGTGTAGTTGTATGCGGTCTTAATAAGGGTATCACTTTTACCGCTATTCATAGCGCCGTATTTAAAATGTAATTTAGCCATTAAAATTAAGTATACCAAAAGAAAAGAGCCACCGCATGGCTCCAGCCGGCCTGATCATCGATGTCTGGCACGGCGAGCACGGTGGCTCAAGAATCCCGAAAGTGATGAGGGTGGCGCCGAACCCATTCGGCAAGTCCAATGCTCATCGCGCCGATAGACGCGAACGCGATAACCGCCGCCTTATCTGCCATGTCCATGCAGGCGAGTGACATACCAAGCATGATGAAGACCGCACCAATCAAATAAAATGCTGCGACGCCATCAGTATCCGTCTCGTCGGCAAACGTCTTATACGCTTCTTGTGTGGCGAAAAGGCTGACGATGAAGAAAATCACTGACAGGAGATCCATCCCGTCACACTCCTAACAGTAGTAGAAACAGGATATGTATATTATACAATAATTTAAAAAAATCCGAAATTGCTCCGGATTTTTTTAAATTTTCAGTACTACAGTGCTGCTTCAACCGCGGCCCAAGTGGCATCTGGGTTATCGGTTGGGATAATAATCGTAACTTGATCACCAATGTTAATCCGGAAGTAGGTTACGCTGGCTAGTAAAATACGATACTCACGGCCATTGGCTTCTACATAGTACGTACCGTCGTGCTGTACTAGCGTGCCAATTACCTGGGTGCGCTCGATTGGGCCGATTTGCTTGTAAATGAAGCTGCCGTCGTCGGCGATTGTCAGCTTTAGGATGTCTCCTTCGACAAGCTTTGATTTAGAAGCGTAATTTGCTGGCACGGGGTATTCTTTGCCGTCTGGACCGGCCATTTTTTGGCCATCGAATACGCCCTCTACAACCTTACCGCTCACCTCTTCGCGGCTATTACTTGGTGTTACGACATGATCATCTTCACCTAAGATGCTCATGAGTAGTTCTTTTGCCGCGGCGATACTCGTCTCGGCTTCGGTAATTAACGACCGTAGTCGTTTTACCTGTTTTTCTGGTAATTCAGACATAATGCTCGCAGTTTCCTTTGTCTGTGTTTATGCAGTAGTATTACACCCATTATATACCATTTCACTACCCCAGAGTCAACGATATTTTTATCCACAAGATTTTCAGAGGTCAAAAATGAAACGTTGTATTTTTTCGACAAAACAAAACACCCTTCGAGTTGAAGGATGTCTTGTAAGTTCACTCAATGTGGTCGGGAATGGACTAATTAGCTTAGTTCAACTGTAGCGCCAGCTTCTTCGAGTTGCTTCTTAGCAGCTTCGGCGTCATCTTTTGAAACTTTTTCCTTAACAGCTGCAGGAGCGCCGTCAACGATAGCTTTTGCTTCGCCAAGACCAAGACCGGTAATTTCCTTAACAGCCTTAATCACAGCAACTTTTTGAGCACCAGCATCCTTAAGGGTAACGGTGAACTCGGTTTTTTCGTCAGCTGCGTCGGCAGCAGGGCCAGCAGCAGGACCAGCAACAGCTACAGCAGCTGCTGCAGGCTCGATGCCGTATTCATCTTTTAGTACGTTCTTTAGTTCGTTTACTTCTAGAACTGTCAGTTTGGTCAGTTCTTCAGCAAGTTTCTTTACGTCAGCCATGTGAGTAAAATCCTTTGTCTAATTATAGTTAATTGGGTGCGTAGAGTGTTCTACGCGGTAGCTTTAGCTTCAACGCCATCAAGTAGCGCATGAAGGTTGCCAGAAAGTGCGTTTGTAACGTCGTGCACCGGGCTAAGAAGCTGGGCAACGACTTCGGCAATAAGCTGTTCCTTGCTGGCAAGGCCTGCAAGGGCTTTGACGTCATCAACCGATAGCAGCAGGCCTTCGTTTGAAAAACCACCAGCAAATTCTAGAGCCGGGTGAGTTTTTGCAAACGTATCAAGTACCTTAGCTGGAGCGATTTCATCGTCAGCGCTTGTTGCATAAAGCAATTGGCCTTCAAGAGCAGAGGTATCAGTGTCTTTGTAGGTTTCTACTTGACTCATTGCTACGCGAACCAAACGGTTCTTGATAACAACGATAGATACACCGGCCTCGCGAGCCATTGCGCGCAGTTCCTGGATGTCAGCAACGGTCAGGTCTTTGTACTGTGCAAACACAGTAAGCTTAGAATCTGAAAGCGCGTCCACCATTTTGGCAACTAAAGCTTGTTTTTTATCTCGTGAAATAGCCACTTGATAAACTCCTATTCTTTAGTTTGTTGTTCGACCACATTGTTAATGAACGTGTGACATACACGGCCCTGAGGAATCACTTATAAGAATGATTAGCCTCGGTAGCGGATTAAGTAGGGTTCCCTACGGCTACTGTCTTTGGGTAATGTCTAGGGCAAGTATACCCGATAACGGGCAAGAGAGCAATATCGGTATTGCATTTATTAATAAAATATGATATCATATTAACATATGAGTGAGCAAAAAAAGGGCAATGTTATTACCCATGCCGATATTACCCTTCTGGAGAGTAAAAATAGATCTTTCGAAAATGATAGAGATGATGCGTTAGAAAACCTAACGGAGCAATTTCCTGATTACCCTAAGAATGACACTCTTGCCACGGCGGTCGCGATTGTTACGGGGTCCGAGCGGAGCCGTAGGAATAGTCATTATTTCCGCTACCGTGCTTTATTTGACGTAAGTGATGGCGAGCAACTAGGTATAGATCCTGAGAACGTAGTTGAGTCTAGTTTATTTGATCTCGATGCGCGAATTGCACAAATGACCCCTGGTCAGCTTAAAATGGCGCGTCTTATGGGGGGTAAAGGTATCTCTGCCGAGTTAGGGCACGTTGACCAACTTGGTAACTGGAATTCTGGCTCGCTAATTGATGATGAGATTAGAGAGCTTCCTAATTCTCCGGCTCTTAGTGATGCTGGATTTGTATTTGCTGATACATACGGAGACAAAAGTCGAGCGAAAACTAGCTATAAAATTCAGCTGGCAGATGAAGTAAGCACAGATGGTGTTCAAAGCGCGCATGGTGCCGTTCTTAAGGGTGTACGTAAGCGAGCTGCGGCTGATGTTTTGACCGAACGCGGAGATGCGTATGACCTTATTAAATTATCAACATTCGTCATTCATTCTGCCCAGCTTGGTAGAGAGTATCTTAACGCAATTGATCAGGTATTTACACTCTCAAGCAATAAAGAGACAGCTCACCTGGCTGGGCCCGTTGCAGATAAAGTAGGTGAAGCTATTATTGAGCCTTTTATAGAACACCCTGAATTTCGGTCATTGAGCCCCGGAATCGTAGCAGTATCAAGTATGTATTTTGCTTTACACAGAGCTAAATAAGAGCACGTATCTCATTTTGGATTTCGCCAATCGAACGCATAGCTCCTGAGCTATCTGTACAGCGTATCGCAGTAAATTCATTCGGGTATAATTCACAAAGTTCTTCAAAATTCGCCTTGGCTTTGTCTAAATGATCAGCGTTAGCTTCGTGGATGTCGCGCTTTAGTTCGGTGTAGCTGCGGGCTGCTTTTTTATCTACATTTGCCTGCATGTGCTGGGTTGGCATTATCAGCACGATTGTTTTATCTGGTTTTGGAATACCGAGTACACCATATTCAGTAGTTTTTGTGCGCTCATAGAATTTTCTTCGTTCATCGGCATCATCAATCTTTGTGCCTTGGTGCGCAAGATTGCTGGCCATGTAGCGATCAGCAATCACGATTGAATCATCCGCTTTAAGCGATGTGCGCAAGCTGGCACTGGCTGCGTAGCGGTCAATGGCATACGGTAGCACTCCTAGGTCTGCAGGTACGTCATCGGCCTGGCCATATGCCCCGTTCAAGTACTGCTCTACATAATAGGCGGAATCTTCTCCGTAGCGTGGAAAACTGATTTTTGTAGCGACTTTTCCTTGCTCTAGCATGTATTGGAGCAGTAGCTCGCTGTGGGTGCCTTTACCCGAACCGTCACCACCTTCAATCGCGATAAATAAGCCCATCCTTACTTCATTCCTGGAGAGAGGCCTTCGATAATCGGCGCGGCGATACGACTGTCTTTGTAGGCACGCGGTAGCATATCTTGTGGCTTCCACGTAGCGATCAGCTCTTCTAAGTTATCGGTGTGTTGGTATTTGCCGCTCATACCACTGCGGCCACTGGCATACCCACCCTCAACAGGGCCTGTGTGATGAAAAATGAGTTGGCCAACCCGTTCACCCACTGGAAGCACGACACTTTCATGCATGTTCAAGTTATAGATTTCTAATGTAATACGGTTGATGTAACCTGGGTCAACCCAGCCGGCATCAAAACAAACAGCTACGCCGTTGCGTCCCCAGCTGCTTCTACTTTTTACTTCACAAGCTCCACCATGTGCACGAATACCTACGAATTCATGAGTATGTGCCAAAATTCGCTCACCTGGCTGAAGGACGATGATTGGGTGATTCTCCGGAATGTTTTCAAACAACTTCACGCCATTCTTATCACACCATTCTTTGTGTGAAATTGCCTCAAGTGGTCCTTTGAAGTAACGGGCTACATCCGATTCATCGAAAGGATTGTACACACCGGCCGCTTCAGGCTGGAATTCCTGCTTATAAAAATAATGGCCCAATGTGAAGTCTAGACTAGCCTCACTTACGTGCTTGTCATTAAACGGAACGCTTACAATTGTGCCATCATCAATTGCCGCCCGGATTTCGGTGTTACTGTATACTCCCATAAACTAAATTCAATTGTAGCATACTCCCTAGTAGCCAATAGGTTTAATCAAGTGAGTATGTAAATGCGCGACACTACGAGCTAAGTTCGAGGGCGCGCGCGAATAAAGTGAGTAATGATTTGCCTCGTATTTTTTTATAGTTTCAAAAAAATTACGGGCTTCATCCTCGGTAAACTCATCGAATGATCCAACGTGCCTTACAGGAACGGCCATTAAATGATCGTCCACGGTGAAATTATCCCATTCATGATAAGGGAAATCATTGCGTAGTACCGCAATGCCTCCAATTGTTTCAATAATTTGGTTTGGATTGCGACTGGATACATCACAGAATGGGCAGCTGCCTGAATAGGTATGTTTGAATTGCTCGTAGGCTGCTTGTATTTCGGGTTTTCTGGCGCTCATCGTTCTTGAGTATACATGCTAGAATTAAGTTATGAAAGCAATCGTGGTAGCTATGGATAAGAACAATGGAATCGGCGCCGATAATGACTTGCTGTGGCAGCGAGACTTGCCGGCTGACCTGGCTCATTTTAAAAAGTTGACTACTGGCAGCAGCATAATAATGGGACGCAAAACGTTCGAAAGCATTGGTCGCCCACTGCCTAACCGTGAAAACATTGTCGTTTCACGCACTCCTACAGGAATTCAGGGAATTCTGACCACCAATAGCCTGGAATCGGCTTATGAGTTAGCGCGCTACCCTATTTTTGTGATTGGCGGCGGTAAGGTTTACGCTGATGCGATTGATGATGTGGATGTACTGTATGTTACAGAAGTTGATGGGGATTTTCCTCAGGCGACTGTATTCTTCCCTGAAATAGACAAAACAAAATGGCATGAAGTCTCTCGCGAGCATCACGAGCCAGATGAAAAGAATAAATATTCTTTTGATTTCGTAACGTATGAAAGGATATCTTAAGTATTCTTCTGGCGTGGTAGTATGAACATATGAACAAAAGGCGTGGGTTTACTATTGTCGAACTTTTGATCGTAATTGTTGTTGTGGCAATTCTGGCTGCAATTACTATCGTTGCGTACAATGGTATTCAGACTCGAGCTAAGAACGCAAAGACAGTGAATGCGGCAGTCTCATGGGTAAAGCTTTTAAAAATGTATAATGCCGAAAAAGGTTCATGGCCAACAGACTACTCATGCCTTGGAGGTCCTTCAACGTATAGTGGTGATAATGGACAGTGTTGGGAAGCATCTCAGTGGGTGGTCAAGTCGTCATTCTTAACTATGATGCAGCCGTATATTTCTTCAAATTACCCAGAACCTGACACGACTAATGTGGCTGCAGGCACGGGCACTACTCCTCGGAGAGGGTTATTATATAACACCGATAATGCCAGCTATTGGACACTGTATGTATTTCAGCTAGGTACAGGTACTTGTCCAAATGTCGGATTAACTATTCACCAGGGTCCTAGCAGTATTGGCTCAGGCTTTTTTTGTATCTATAACTTGAATAGTTAATCGATCATTTAACGGTTACACAGCAATCGGTGCTTTGATTGGCGGGTCAGGATCGTAATTCTCAAGACGTATATCGTCGAATGTAAAATCATCAAGATTCTTAATTTCAGGGTTGAGCCATAATGTTGGTAGCTCTCTTGGCGTACGGCTTAGCTGCTCTTTTACCTGCTCGAAGTGATTGCTATAAATATGCGTATCGGCCAAGGTGTGTACGAACTCGCCTTGCTGGAGGCCTGTAACTTGGGCAATCATGGCAAGTAGTAACGAGTAGCTCGCGATGTTGAATGGCACGCCCAGGAACGTATCGGCCGAGCGCTGGTACAGGTGCAGGCTCAGCTTGCCACTCGCTACGTAAAATTGGAATAGGCTGTGGCACGGCGGCAATCCACCGGTTTGGACGATTTCGTCGATTTCACCTGGGTTCCACGCGCTAACTATCATGCGGCGTGAATCAGGGGAATTTTTAATCATATCTATTACATTAGCGATTTGATCGATGGTGTCACCTTCAGGCGTAGGCCATTTGCGCCACTGCACACCATATACGGGGCCTAGGTCGCCCCACTTCATAGCAAAGTCATGATCGGTCGCAACTTTAGAGATGAATTCTTTCATCCCGGACTTCCATTCATCGGAATTTACTTCAGGAATCGGTAGGTTGTTTTTTTCTAAGTAAGCCTTAAAGGGCCATTCATCCCAAATATGCACATTATTTTGCGCCAAGTATTCAATATTGCCCGTACCCCGTAGGAACCACAAAAGTTCATGGACTACGGAATTGAAGTAAAGTTTTTTCGTAGTAACGGCCGGAAAACCGTCAGCTAAGTCGTAGCGAACCTGACGCCCAAAGACGCTACGCGTGCCGGTACCAGTGCGGTCGTTTTTATCAACTCCATTATCTAAGATGTCTTGCAATAAATCTAAATATTGACGCATTATTCCCTCCGAATCTATTGCACTTAGTATAGCATTAAAAATAGCTCCAGATATTTCTCCGGAGCTATTTTGCCTAAAAGGTATTAGCTAGAGTTAGCTAACGACGTTCTCTACTTTAATGCCAGGACCCATAGTTGTGGTGATGGCTGTAGTTTTTACATAGCCACCTTTCAAACTTGATGGCTTTTGTGATTGTAGGCTGTCGAAGAAGGCCTTGGCGTTCTCGGCGAGCTTATCAGCACCAAATGACACCTTACCAATGCTTAGGTGTACGATAGCTTGCTTGTCGACACGGTACTCGACTTTACCAGCCTTTGCTTCGGTAACAGCTTTGGCTACGTCAGTCGCAACAGTACCGCTCTTTGGGTTTGGCATGAGGCCGCGCGGACCGAGCAAACGAGCATATTTACCAAGTTTTGGCATGTATTGCGGGGTAGCTACAAGCACGTCGAAGTTAAGGTCTTCTTTATCAAGCTGCTTGATAAAAGTTTCATCGCCTACTATGTCGGCACCAGCTTTTGTGGCAGCCGCGTGGTCGCTTTCTGGGGCGAATACCGCAACGCGGACTGTTTTACCAGAACCGTTTGGTAGCACGACGGTTGAGCGAATGTTCTGGTCGGCTTGGCGTGGGTCTACACCTAAACGCACGTGTACTTCAACGCTTGCGTCAAATTTAACAGGGTTTGTCTTAACGGCTAGTTCTAGTGCTTCTGCAAGACTATAAACTTTACCAACTTCAAGGTGTTCGGCTACTTTGCGGTAGTTTTTGCCTCGGCGTTCCAGCTTAGAACGAACTTTTGGTGCTGGTCCCTTTTTACGAACCTCTTCGGCGCCTTCTTGTGGAGCGGTGTCGCCAGCGTCTTTACGAGCTTCCTTTTCGGCCTTTGCCTCTGCCTCGTCAATAGCCTTTTGACTGCGTTTGCCAGCCTTAGCTGGTGCGGCTTCTTTTACTTCATGTTTTTCGGCAGCGGCAATCGCTTCCTCGATTTCGGCAATAGTGTTTTTATCTGAAACTTCAAGTTTCAGTTCTGCTGCTTTTTCAAGCAAATCGGCTTTCTTGGCCATAGAATTATAAAATCCTTTCTGTGGTGCGAACGGCAAGCCCTATGGCATTGCCTCCCAGCATTGATATAGTTGTCCTTTTATTATAGCACAAATATTGTTGAGATGCAACTACGCTTGTGCTTTGGTGTTAGCGGCGTCTATTCGAGAGGCTCGGATAGAACTGATAACTGACGTCGTTATGATTATAAGTCCGGCAACACCAGCAATTGCCTCAGGTATATTAAAGAATATACCTGCAAGTAACACGCACGCTAGCACGCCGATTGTATAGTGTGCACCATGTTCAAGATAACGATACGCATGCAGGACTTTGTGTTCTACCATAAAAATCGTAAGGCTTCGCACCCACAGCGCGCCGATGCCTAAACCGATTGCGATAAGGAGCACTTCGTTTGTGACGGCGAATGCACCAATTACCCCATCGAAACTGAAACTAGCATCTAGCACTTCAAGGTACAAAAATGCCATGAAACCAGCCATGCCGGTTTTTAGCGCTTTACCGCCTACATTTTGTTTTTGGGTTTTAGCGAACAGCTCAGCTAACCCATGAATGACAACGTATGTAACAATGCCGACGAGCCCCGCTATGAAGGTTTGACTAGGCTCGTGGTTGGCAGGAAGTACACTAAGAACGATAAGTACTCCCAAGCTGACGGTAGTGTATAGCCACCACTTACTCATGTCCTGTAGGGGTTTTTCTATGATATTAATCCAGCGTATTTTACGTTTTGGATCGAAGAAGAAGCTAAGGCACAGCATTAATAAGAACATTCCGCCGAAAGCGGCGATTGATATATGTGCTTCGTTTAACTCGGTCGCATATCGATTAGGATGATTTAGCGCCAAATCAACCACTGAACCCATAGATAACCCTGCCGTAATGGCAACGATTGCAATCGGAAACACTAGCCGCATGCCCACAACAGCAATGAGTATGCCGATAGTAATAAATATTTTGCGCCAAAACTCGCTGACCGTCGAAAGTACCTTGGCGTTAATAATAGCGTTTTCGAAACTGAAGGTGATTTCAACCAGTATCAAGACCAACGCGATGAAGAAGGCTTGTGGCCCGACAAAGCCGGCGATTGCTGCAAGAGAAAGAACCGTAATTAAGCCGCTAATGAAGAATATTCGTAATGGGTGTGTTTTAGACATAATGTATGCACTAGTATAGCGATTATGCCTAGCAAAGCGCAAATCTGCTACACTGCTAGTTGTTATGCAAAAAATTTCAGCTTCTTCTAAACACCATCCACTTCATTCAAGGCGACGCAGCGTACAATTGCCGCTCGGAACGCAGCGGTTTTTAGCCGCATTTGAAGGCATTGAGGGCGGGTTCGCTATCGGAGGCAGCATTATGGTAGCTTTGGCGATTGCCGGGTTAGATAAACATTTGCTGCTTATGACGGCTATTGTAAGTATTATCGTGAATGGTTTTAATTCATCGAGTGTTAAGTACAGCAGTGAGCATTATATGGATGAACTTGATGGACGCGAGAAGAAGAGCGCGTTTCGGCATTACTTCATTCCCTCTTTTATAGAATTCGTGTGCTATTTCATGATTAGTTTCGTGGCTATTCTGCCGCTACTTTTTATAGATAGCATTGCTACGGCGGTAATAATTAGCGTTATCGTGACTCTGGTGTTGCTTTTTGCTGCCGGATACTTACGCGGTTTTATGCTTCATATGAACGGCGTGCGTGATGGTATAGAGACATTGCTTCTCGGTGTCGGTATATTATCGGTTGGACTAATCAGCGGATTGATCGTTAATTCGCTTTAACGGTGAGAAAACGCTATACTGGTAGATAAATGCGTACTTACAAATTAGTTGTAGTATCGAATCGATTACCTGTCAGCGTATCCAGGCGGGATGGCAAATTACACTTTGAAGCAAGTTCGGGTGGTCTCGCTACGGCTATGTCTACGCTCGATAGCGAGGATAGGATTTGGGTTGGTTGGCCTGGTATAGCGTCAGATGACCTGACGCCGGAAGAGAGAAAGGAGATTATTGCCGAGTTAGCTACGCACGGGTGCTACCCGGTATTTCTCACGAAAAACCAAGTAGAGCTATTTTACGAAGGATATTCAAATGATACTCTTTGGCCGCTATTTCACTATTTTCAGTCACTTACGCGTCAAAAAGATGAGTACTGGCAAGCCTATGTAGAGGTCAACAAGCTATTTAGCCTTGCAGTGCAGGAAGTGGCTGATGCCACTAGCTCTGTATGGGTTCACGACTACCAGTTGATGGTGTTGCCTCGCCAGCTTCGTGAGATTATGCCAAATGTTTCTATTGGTTTTTTTCTTCATATTCCCTTTCCGTCATTTGAGATTTATCGGTTGTTACCACAACGTAAAGAATTGCTAGAAGGTTTACTGGGGGCAGATTTGATTGGATTCCATATCTTCGATTATGCTCGTCACTTTTTATCGAGCTGCTTAAGGCTCCTTGGTGTGAATAATCAACAAGGTGTGTTGGAGTATCAAGGGCGGACGATTAAAACAGACGCCTATCCCATTGGTATTGATTATCAAAAGTTTCGTGCAAGTTTGAATGAATCCGAAACGAAAAAAGCTATCAGCTCGCTAGAGCAAACCTATAAAGGTATGAAAGTAATCCTATCTGTCGACAGGCTTGATTACAGTAAGGGTATTCCCCAGCGCTTAAATGCATTCAGGGCTTTACTCGAGATGCACCCGAAATGGCGCGGCAAAGTGAAGCTCGTTATAATTGCCGTCCCGTCAAGAACTGAAGTCCATACATATCAGGAGCTACGAAGTACCATAGAGCAAACAATCAGCCGCATTAATGGTGAGTTTGGAACGGTTGATTGGACACCGATCTCGTACCAATTTCAAAATCTTCCTTTTCGTGAAGTCGTAGCATTATATGCGGCCGCTGATATTGCGTTAGTTACGCCAATTCGAGACGGTATGAATCTAGTAGCAAAAGAGTATGTGGCTTCTAAACAGGGTCGTCCTGGTGTATTGATTCTGAGTGAAATGACTGGTGCGATTGATGAACTGCCGGAAGCACTGAGCATTAACCCGTTAGATACTCGCTCGGTTGCCGACGCTATGGATGCGGCACTTTCTATGACTAAGCGTGAACAGCAGCGCAGGATGCGAGATATGCAGAGGCGGCTACGTTCTTATACTGTCCAAGTTTGGGCTTTAGATTTCCTTAGTGATCTTGAATCGGCTGCGGATGGGCGCGGCAGACATCACCGAAAAGTAATGACAGTCGGTGATCGCAGTAATGTGCTCGATTCGTATGAAGCTGCCGAGTCACGACTGATTATCTTAGATTACGATGGAACACTGAGAGATTTCGTAGCAAGTCCACGCGCGCTTCTGGCTCAACCTTCACTGCGACTACGAAGGCTTATTAAGCGACTCGCAGAAGACGAACGTACGAATCTTGCAATTGTGAGTGGTCGTCCTAGGAAGGCGTTAGATAGATGGTTCAGGGGTATAAATGTGACGCTTATTGCCGAGCATGGTGCTTGGAGTAAATACGACGGTAAATGGTCAAGAGTAGAAAGCGATTTTGGGAACACCAAAAAGCAGCTTAAGCCCATTTTAGAGCGCTTTGTCGCCCGAACAGCGGGGGCTGAAATTGAAGAGAAAGACTACTCACTGGTGTGGCACTACCGTAACGTCGTGCCAGAGCTCGCCTATGTTAGATCTGGCGAATTAAAGCGCGAGTTAGTAAACGTAATCGAAGACGATGACATTGGAATATATAGCGGCGAAAAAATCATAGAAATAAAGCCTGTCGAGATTAGTAAAGGTGCGGCCGCGCTAGAGCTCAATGCCATATATGAGCCAGATTTTATCCTTGTAGCAGGCGATGATTTTACCGACGAAGATATGTTCCGCGAACTGGCTCATCAAGCCGTAACGGTAAAAGTAGGTCCGGGCCATACGCGTGCCCGATTTAGGCTGAATACAGTTGCCGAGATGAACCAACTACTTGAAGAATTGGCGCATCAAAATATACAAAAATAAAAAAACACCTGGGTTAAACCAGATGTTTTTAAAAATTGTACAGTTTATTCTGTTACTTCGACACCCATTGAACGAGCTGTTCCGGCGATAACCTTAACGGCACCTTCAAGGTCGATTGCATTCAGTTGACCACGCTTTGCTTCGGCAATTTCTTCTAGTTGCGCACGGGTAATTTTACCAACTTTTTCAGAGTGTGGTTTACCGCTACCCTTTTTAATACCGGTTTTTTCGCGGATCATATCGTCCACTGGCTGGCCGAGGCTTTTCCATGTGAACGAGCGGTCTTCGTACACTTTAATGTGAACGATAACATCTTTACCCATGAGGTCTTTGGTCGCGTCGTTGAATGGATTGATGAAATCCATCATATTTAGGCCCCATTGACCCAAAATAGAACCAACAGGTGGGCCAGCCGTTGCGCGGCCGGCTGGGATACGTAACTTCAAGTTACCAATAACTTTTTTTGCCATGATAATTTAATTTCCTTATGTAGATTTACTGCTAAATGGTTGAAGCTATTTTGCAGTGCGTAACTGCATCATTATAGTAAATTTTGCTTGATTTGTCTAGTTAGGGTTCTGTGCTACGTTAGCCGAAAAATACTCAACGAGCTCGGCTTCTTCCTCGGGTGTAATAGCACCGTTCTGAAACCTGTCGGCCAGTTCTGCAAAATAAGCACGTCGTCCAAGCTCGGGTGAGCTGGCACGCGGATATTGACGCTCTGCCTGTGCGGTGAAGTCACCGGATATACCAGGTGGGACCAACGGTCTCTCAGATTCACCAAACCATTTTGATGTACCTTTTGACACCACCGTTTAGACCTTCTTAACTTGAAGTGCATCAAGTTCGACAGGTGTGTCGCGGCCGAACATGCTTACCATGACGCGGATCTTGCCTTTAACGGCATCGATTTCTGAAATTGCACCATCAAAACCTTTGAATGGACCGTCGGTGATTGATACTACTTCGCCTGGAGTAAAGTCTATGTGGTGCTTCGGATCTTCTACACCCATACGCTTCTTAATCTTGCTAATCTCGGCGTCACTTACTGGTGTTGGTTCGGTACCGCTACCCACGAAGCCGGTAACTCCAGGAGTGTTACGCACGATGTACCAAGTTTCGTCAGTCAGTTTCATCTCCACAAGTACGTAGCCTTGGAAAATCTTGGCTTCGATTACTTTACGCTTACCGTTCTTGATTTGGATTTGCTTCTCTTTCGGCACCATTACATCAAAGATTTTGTCGGCCATATCAACAGCGTTAATTCGCTGACGAATGCTATCGCCTACTTTTTCCTCATAGCCACTATATGTGTGTATCGCATACCATTGTCTGGTTGAATCATATCGGTTCTTGCTCATGTAAATTTTCCTTGTTACTCTTTACTTTAAAATTTGTTCAAATAAGAATTTAAATCCGGCATCAAGAAGCGTGATGAGTACGACGAAGAAAACCGCAAAAGCGAGTACTGCCCCGGTAAGTCCCCATGTCGCCCGGCGAGTTGGCCAGTGAACTTGACGTAACTCAGCCCAAGATCCTTTAAAATATCCACCAATCTTACCGAATACACCCCAAGAACGCTTTTTCTTGTCTGTAGTGTTCGCAGCCTTGGTAGGCTTCTTTGTAGTCGCTGCCTTTGCAGGCTTATCGTCATCGCTTGCGCTGATGCGAGTAACCTTGGTTGTGCTTTGGTTCTTAGCCACGCTGTCATTTCTCCCAATTTAAATAGTCTGCTCGTAGCAGACTGTCAAGAGTAACTATAGCGTACCAGATGAAAACCGTCAATGGTACAATGAAAACGTGCTTATTGTTATATTCCTTAGTTTGTCCTCGGTTGGCGTTTTACTGCTGTTTTTCAGAACGCTATGGGCATTGCAAAGGTATAGATACCGGCCGCAAAAAAGAGACCAAAGGCAGACTGACGTCCCCTCTGTATCTGTATGTATTCCTGCACGTAACGAAACGCATGCTTTGGCGCAGTGCCTAGAGCGTGTCTTGAGGAGCGACTATCCGAAACTGGAGATATTGGTGTTGGATGATAGCAGCAGTGACGACACCTCGTTAATCATTAAATCATTCGCTCAGGCTGGTGTTCGGTTTGTTGCTGGAGGTTCTTTGCCGTCAGGATGGCTTGGGAAGAACCACGCCTACCAAACGTTGATTGAAGAATCGAGTGGTGATTACATATTATTTTTAGACGTTGATACGGTAATCTCAACAACTTCTATTAGCCAGCTGGTTGAGCAATTGCTCACCAACGAGCACTCTATGGTATCTGTTTTGCCGCGTCGTGAAGATAGCCATCATGCGAGCGCGCTGTTTGGGACAATGCGTTACTATTGGGAGTTGCTTCTTTCGAGCCGTACCACCCCGCCAGCTGCCAGCGCACTTTGGATGGTAAGCCGAGCAGCACTAGCCGAAACGAGTGCGGGCCTGCCTAGCTACAGTATGTCAGTAAGACCAGAGCGACATCTGGCACGCCAATTGCAGCGAAAAAAACAGTACTGCTATCTTGTTGGAAATCGAAAGCTCGGGATAAGTTATGAGAAGAGGCTGAAATCGCAGTACGAAACAGCGTTGAGGCTCTACTATCCTATGAGTGGTCGCCATTTGCTACTATGGCTAGTGGCAACCGTATTCATTGTGCTGCTAATTTTACCATTAGGCATGGTGATATTCTCCGGCCATCAAAATTCATTATTATGGTATTGGGCAGCCAGCCTGTGTGTAGTGACTACATTAACATTTGCAGCTCTGATGATTACCTCGTATGGTTCGGTAACGTGGTTACTGCGTGTAGGGCTCGGGCCTTGGTTGCTTATTCAAGAGCTTGTCTTATTAACACTAAGCCACGTATTGTATCGGCTCGACAAAGTTACGTGGAAGGGGCGTCCGGTTGCAGCCCAGCCAGTTCGACATGATGCATTGCGCGTTGACGAATAGCAGCTTACTTTGCAATCGGTAACGTGAAACTAAATGTTGAACCGTGATTCAATCTACTTTTTAGCAAGATGGCCGTACCCATTTTTCGTGCTAGTTTTTTCGTAACATATAGCCCTAGGCCCGTGCCACTTGTTTCGCGGGTTCTATAATCTTCAGAACGATAAAATTTATTAAATACTTTTGCTTGATCACTCTTACTAATACCAATACCGGTATCTGCAACTTCGAATGTGAGCTCATTGCCGTTTGAATGGATGCGTAATGTTACGTGCCCTTCTTTAGTATATTTAATAGAATTGGTAATAAAGTTTTGCAGTAGCTCATGCAGGTATAATCTGCTTGCGTTTACAGAGCCAAGGTTCGCACCAAGCTCGAGGTTAAAATGTAATCCTACCTTTTCTGCCTCGGGGTGGTATTCTTTGTATAAATCATGTGCCAAGTCTTTTACGTCAATCAGCTCGGGATCGGCTGCTACTCCGCGCTCAGCTCGTGATAAGGTGCTCAAATCGTTCACCATTTTTGCTAAATATATTACTTGCTCATGGGCTTGATCAAGACTTCGCTTCAGGGCGTTCGTGTCTGACATTTTACGCTCCAGCATAAGCTGGGCATTGCTTATAGTTCCTTCGGCAACAGTGACTGGTGTGCGTAGCTCATGGCTTACTACACTAATAAATTCATCGCGCTCTTCCTCTAGGCTCTTTAGTCGCGTCACGTCGCGCGCTATGATTACATAGCCTTGTTGCGTACCGGTTGGGTTTTTTGCGGTAAAGCTACTACGTATCGGAGCATAGGTAAATTCTATACGCATAATATCTTCACCAAACCTCATACGAAAAGAGTCATTCACCGTAACTGAATGAACAGCCGATACTTCCTTGAATAAATCAACTGCCTTGCCGTCTTCATCTTCGAGTAAGAACACCTCGTTAAGGTGCTTGCCCATCACTCCACTATTGGTATCGAGTAAGCTTAAACCGGCAGCATTATACAAGCGTATTGTGCCGTTTGTATCAACGCTAAATACGGCATCGGCTAAATTATTAACGATTGTAAGGATTTCTTCGTGCTCAATGCCACCCGTTTTCATATCGTTATTATAGCATTAGCAGTAAGGTGTGAAGCTATATATGAGGGCTATAGCTTTTTAATTGCTTACGATGGGCTTTGTAGTTAGAGTCAACATTTGCAACCGTATCCCAAAAATCTTTAGAATGATTAAGCTGTACTGTATGAGCAAGCTCATGAATAAGTACGTAGTCAATAAGTTCAAACGGCAAGTTCATGAGTGCGATGTTTAAACTGATTGCGCGGTGTTGATTACAACTTCCCCAGCGACTACTGGCATGAGTGAAACGTACGGCTGTATAGGAAAAGCCATGTTTTGTTGCTAAATATTCAAGTCGCTTTGGTAAATGGTGCTTCGCTTCTTTTCTTAGGATGCTAATGGTCATCGCGCGCATATCAGTAATAATTGTTGTGTCTGAAAGATTGTCAGATTCACCGAGCGTTAGCATAACTTGCTGTTTGCTGCGCTTTAAAGAATACTCCTTGCCTGTACGTATATGTAGGGTATGACTCTTACCGACTGCCATACCGTCGGTAATAATGAATTTTGGCCTTGCTGCAAATAGCTTACGGATGTCATTGCGTGAGCCTGCAACCATGCGCTTGGCCATAAAAAATGGAACGTAGGCTGGTAATGATATGCGAAGCTCACCAGTGGGAGCTATCGTTGCTTTCATGCTACGTGAACGACTTGAACGTCGTACGACGACTTTGCCGAACTCTATGTCATTAAAGCTTGGCATGAAATAGCGTGTTAGTTTACGACGATGTTACTTCGTTGCTGAGCAGGGCTTGTGCTGCGATCACCTTGGAAAATAGGCGGACGATTTGTTGCTGACAATTTTTTGAGCACGGCTTTTGCCTGTGAAGCGAAGGTATGCTTACCACTAATTACTAGTGGTTGCTCACTGTCCTGAGGAGGAGAGAATTGTTTTAGAGTCTCTTTATACTCATGTGCCTTCATACCAGTCATCTTACGAGTACGCCCCATGGCCGTATTTGAATCGGTTTGCACCCACACCAAAAGCATCTCATAGCCTGAATCTTTAAGTAATTTAGCTAACTCCATACGATTTTCTTTAGAGCCGTCAATTTCTATAACGATAGACTTGCCTGTTTTTAGAAGCTCTAAAAGCATGGTAGTAGCAATCATTTTTGCATCGCCTTCGGTTTTGGCATGATCGACAAATTGCCTATCGTCTATGTAAGGCGCGGTAAAAGTATCGGCAAACTTTTCCGCAAAAAACGATTTACCACTTCCCTGAATGCCAACCACCACTATAGCGTGCGGTTTTTCTAACTGCAGTGACTTCATATAAAGCAAGTATAGCAAATAATTATGTAATATTGCTAATAGTCGGAGTCATTGCCGAGATCAAGCAGGGTTTTAATCAGTTCTTCACGGCTTAAGTGCGATGTTTCAATTTGGTTATGCTGCGCAATCACGTACCCCTGAATGAGTTCTTTTAAGTAGATTGCATCTTTACGCCAGAAGTAATCTATTTCGTAGTGATCGGTCGAATTCATTACTCGGCTCGAAATAATAAGTGACCCGAATATGGGCCCTGTACTACAAGCGATATTAAGTACATCTTCAATTCGAATACTGATGACGCTTGATGACCAAAAAAAGGTACGTTTAGTTATCGTCACCTTGGTACGATCTACAGTAACCGAATCAGGGAACAGATTGACCGGCAATATAACTGTTTGCGCGCTCGCAAGCAGCTGATGCGACTTTCGTACGATCTTTCTCAGGCTTTCGCGCGGATCAAGTGTTTTGGCAGCTCGCTCCTGATTCTCTCGGATTCCCTCTGTGGTTTTTGCTGCTACACTACCTGGTTCTTCGCTGCCCGAACTTCGCAGATTTCGGCCAGTTGAAGCACCAAAAAGAATTTTGTCAGGGTGTAGTACCGAAACGTCTTGCTGTAAGAACTCTTTGGTTACATCGTATGTTCTTGTGGCTAAGCTTCCCATTTTACGGCTTTGACGCATAAGCAGCTCATAGGGGCTAGGTTTAGCCCGAAAGTCATCGGATAATGGTGCCTGGTTTAGTGATTTTTCATCGTCCACATCACGCCTCCAATTTATATCTTCAGTATACCACGCTTGTAGTATTACGTACAACTGAGAATGTGATTAGTATATGCCTTATTTCTTAAAATATGCTGAGGAGATACTTACTGTTTACTTTTTTATTTTGCTTGACTGCATAGTACGTACTTTTTTGATGGGAAATAAGATTTCAGCTACGCTTCTTTTATCGCGACTGTCTGTAATCGCGAATATGTCAATTATGGTAAGAAAGAGAATGAGAATAGTTATGGTATAGGCGATTGCTTCCTCGACGTCATGCGTGAGTAAAGAGGGCGAATCGACCGTTAGTTCAACCATAGTGTATATATTAGGAAATAGCTCTATTTTTTGGATATGGCCAATGTGAGCGACCATATGAAAAAGCTCATGTGCAGCAACACTAATAAATAGTCCCGCTAACCCGTACCATAGGCGTATATCAGTGAGGTATTTAAACACAGATCGCATATAAAGAGTATACTCCTTGAATCAATCTCAATATAAAATAAAAGGGCTAAACCGGCCTCCGGATTTTCAGGCATACATACGCTATAATGAAGACATGGTTTTAAATGTTGCTAAGTATGTACTTTCGGTATTATTAGCTACTTTTACATTAAGTTTCTTTGCACTACCTAGTGGTATTGGTATGGGTGGCCATCACCAACGGATGGACCATGGTAATACAGTGTCTTGTGTTAAATCCTGTACTTCCGTAGACCGCCCGCAATTAGCTAGTAAGCTAAATATAATTTCAAATAAAAAACAATTAAAACCTGCGTATGGTGCACTGTTTGCAATTGCCGCGTTAGTAATTACTGCCTATTATCATCTTCGTCCAAAGCGTTTATTCACATTACCCAGCTGGCGACCACCTGATAGGATTCTGCTATCAGGCCTCTACCATACCTCGCTATAAGTTTCTTCGTATTAAAACGAATTAACTTTAAATTTATCTGGAGTGAATCGATGGAAATGACCCATTATATGGAGTTGCTTGCTACCAACCAACCTTGGAATCTCATATTATTTATGGCAATACCGGTGGTGCTGGCTGAAATACTGGCAATTAGTGAACTGTATCTACTGTTCCAAAATAAGTCATCGGGTAGAGTTTACAGCCTTAGTAAGTTTGCTGGTATCGCAGCGGGAATATATTTTACAGGCGTATTCGTCTACCTGTTTTCTACTGCAGTTATTCCACTTACTACAAACGGCGGTTGGAGAGGTATAGCTGACGTGATAGCCGTACTCACCTATCTTTCAGGCGTTGTTCCACTTGGTGTTATCGCACTTTTAGAGCTAAATCTTATCAAGAAAGATGCGTCCGAACGTGACAAGAAGAAAACACACGTATTTTGGATAGGCGCTTTTTTGGTATTGGCCCATATTGCTATGATTTTTGGCATGCTAAACCCTACTGTAGCTGGTTGGAAAGAGTCTGATTCCGAATCGTCGCAACATCAAATGAGCGACGATACTACGATGAGTAGTGAAATGAACACGAGCATGGAAGATATGAGTCAGGCACTCAAGAACAAAACAGGAGACGAATTCGACAAAGCTTTCTTGCATCAAATGATCATGCACCATCAAGGTGCCGTAGAAATGGCTGATGCAGCTCAAAAATATGCAAAACATCAGGAGATTAAAGACCTCGCAAGGAATATCATCACATCGCAAGCAGCAGAAATTACGGATATGGAAAGATGGCAACAAGAATGGGGATACATGAGTGAATCAGATGCAAGTATGATGCATACAATGCACTAAATAATAAACCTAGTATTAAATAGCCGGGAGTCCCCGGCTATTTAAGTTTGATAAGTCTAATCTATAACGAAAGCATCGAGTACACGTCTATCACGACTTCTTCGTAGGGGTGGACACTTTTAATAACTTTAATAATTTCAGGCGCCTGTTCTTTTTCGCAGGCAACTTCTATGCGCTCTTCGTTAACTTCCTCGAGTTTGCCGGCTGAACCAATATGGGGGTTTGCTTTATCGCTAGGCTTGAACCTGCCAACACCTTTGATTGAATAACTGCAGTAGGAGTACTCGCCTATCTTGCCAGCCCCTGCCTCGCCAAGTGCTTTTCTTACTTCATCTGCGTTTTCTTCGGGTACGAATACTACAAGTTTTACTAATTCTTTCATGCCTGTGAGTATACCATTAACTTATTTGATTTACTTCTGGTTCAGCCCAGCAAGAAGTGATTTTTTGGCCATCTCTACTTTAACTATATAGTCATCATTAAACACGTCGTCGGTCACAGGTTCTAGCGCAGCTAGGAGGCTGGTTAAAGCTGATTTCTGTGCTGTGTCCAAATCGCTTAAGTCGATGCCGTCATCACTATCTTGAGAATCAATTCTAGAGGAAAGCAGATCAAAAAGTATAAGTATTTCATCTGAATTTAATTTCAAATTTACGCTATTCATAAATAGTAGTATAGCTTACGAGTGTAAAGGTTATGTCAACTTTGTATTAGTTATGACAGTTTTTTAATTTGATTATTAAATTGGAGATTCGCAGAAGATTAAACTTGGCATGCGACAGCCAATATCTTTCTGGAAATAATGCTCGCTAGATTGAAATATGATATAGGTGTTTTTCGTATCAAGTGAATGTGAGCCGGATTTCTCTAGTATGGCTCTATTGGCAATTTCCTGCTCGCTAGCGTACGAGACAACTCTGTCATTACTGCTTACGGCCGGTATAGCAAGAACTTTTTTGACGTTGGAGTACGTATTCTCTTTTACTATGTATAGATTATATGGAAGGTCATTTATGTTTGATCCTACAATATTGGAGTCAACTGAAAGAATATAAATATTTCCATAGTAATCGTTATCTATTGCATGACGTTCTACTGAGGCAGGCTTCGCCGTTGCGTTAACAGTTTCTAGTAAAGCAGAGGGATTTTTTACCTCGAAAAATGCGAATTTGGTAAGTATGCAGTTGTAATTGTAGTTATTTGCAAACCAGCCACTGTCGCTATGGTCGGTGTAGCATGAATTGTAGGTAGCGGCGTACGTAGCCGATGGTGCAGCACCAAGTTGCAACGCCATTGCATTGACGCGTTCGTTTAAACTATTCTGTAATTGAGATTTGGTTTTGCTTAAAGTTTGCTTTGATTCTGATTCGAGCGACATTCGCAGCGTGAAAGATTGAACTACTGGAATTGAAAACAAGAGAGCCGCAACAAGGCCAATTATAGATGCGACCCACAAAAGAATTTTCTTAGTTTTTGAAAGTTGCGTCCTGTTTTGCTGGTTTGCCATAGCTTAATGATACCAAAAAAATCATTTTTAAATTAAATCATCATTTTGTTCAAGTTCGGCAGTCACTCGTGGGTATACTTCGAACCTATTGCTAGCTAAATAATAGAATTCCAAACAGCATAGCAATGTAAATTATTAGCCATAAAGCACCTTCAATAACTAATGGTTTTAACTTCTTACTAATCGCGTACGCAAGAAAGATTGAACCGAATATCACGTATAGGCCAAAGCTAATCAAAGACAGACTCGTAACGTCCTTAGATGTGTATACCTGGACGATCTGAGGCAATGCTGTAAATGGATATGCAAATGACGCGAAATACATTAGCTTATCAATTGGGGTCATTTTTTTCTTGTGTTTGAGATGTTGGTGAATCTTGTGTTTGTGGAATATCATTATTTAGGAATTATATACTATAAAGCTTATGCGTGGCAGCGCCTCGTGGACGCACTTATTTAGTTTAGACTGGATTACTCCTGAAGAAGCTTTTTGCCTACAGCTTTAACCTCATCATTAGGTGCCATATCAACCCAGTATGCCCGAACTGAGTCCCGTCCATTTACGGTTGATGCCATCATCCCAATGATTGTTTGTTCAATAGATTTTTTAAAAGCAGGATCGTCTGCTTGTTGCCAAAATTTCCTGAGCCTTATGAAGGTAGCGTCTCCAATAAATGGTTTAGCGTTCATATCCGCAAGAATAGCTACGTAACACGCTACAGTTCTTTTGCCGCTCATAACCATGGTTAAAAAGCGATGAGAGCCGTCAAGTATCATTAACTTGTCATTAGATTCCCTTAGCAATATAATTTGACGATCGTCAGGTATATCTTTTGGCTTGAACTGCTCTAGAAGCTCGTCGTTTGAATGATTCTGAATATAATCAACAAACTTAAGCGGATTTTGCTGTATTTGGTCACTATAGACGAGTTCATCCAGCTTGCCTGATAAACCCGTGAGCAGAATATTGTCGACGGAAACCTCGCGCTCTTCCCACTTATACTGATTACTTTCTATGTAATCAAACACACTGTTGGCACGGAATGTGAAAGACAGTCCTTCTAAAAGACGAGAGACATTTGTGTTATAAAGCCCCTCTTTGAGTTTTATTGCCTTACTATCAACAATATTATCGAGCTCACACCTAATATAATACTTTGCAACCTCATCCTTACTTACGATAGACATACAAAAAGTATATCAAAACAAAAAGACTTAGCTATGTAAGTCCTATCCCGTTTAAACATGGCAGTCCCTAGTGGACGAACTTCGAACCAATATTTACTATCAGGAATGATTTTTACATAGCGTATACTTAAAGTCATGAAGTCATTTTTTGATAAGCACTCTCCTATGATATTTGGTATAACTTGGATACTACTAGCCCTTCCGATACTTCGTTATGTCTTTGATGAGTCTGGGCTTTTTGACGAAGTATACACGGAAGCAGCAGTTCAAAGGAATGCAACTGTTATGCCGACATTATTGTATATAACTATAGGTATCGGTGCTTTTGCAATCGGACATGCCATTTACCGTTATCTGCAGCCTGGACCCAAGTGGCAAAACCTTAGTATGGCATTCATTTTTGCACTGGGTGCCTTTGGCATTGGCTATGGCTATTTCTTTTATATTTCTTTAATGGCTTGGGCAACAAGCTAAGTTGTGCAGTAGTTCAAAATAAAAATGACGATTGCTCGTCATTTCATTCCGCTTAAGCTTGGCAGCCCCTCGTGGACGCACTTCGAACTTTTAGTTATAAATTAACGATGAAAAATTAAACGTATCAATGCAAGCGAGCCTAAGAGTGATGATATTAAACATAAGAATACAGTAATCATTCCATTAGTTTGGTCTATCTTAATTACTCCTTCTGAAAATGCAGCCACGATTGCCGAGGTTACTATGAATCCAACAGCAGCAATAACCAACATGAGTAATATTATCCCAAACTTCTTAAGAGCATCGATATTTTTCCAGCGAGTTATCCAGACTACACCCCATGTAATAATTCCTAAAGCCAAAGCTAACATTGCCGAAAGCAAGGTATGAGCTTGGAAGTCACTTCCGTCAGCAATGAACTGCCAATGGTTACACGATTTACCTATGGGTACAGGCTTAGGGTCTGTCCCCATAGCATAACCGTCACCGATTATGTCAACACAACTCGTATCTACATGGAAAAGTATTAAGCTTGTTATAAGCGCCAGAGTAAACACAATCACAGATATTATAAGTTGAAGTTTATTTGTCATAGCATAATCATAGCAAAAAGCCTCCAAAACGGAGACTAATTTCATAATGTTTAAGCTTGGCAGGAGTGGAGGGACTCGAACCCCCGACACCCGGTTTTGGAGACCGGTGCTCTAGCCACCTGAGCTACACTCCTGTACTCGATTGATTGTACTAAATTACAGGGTAAAATGCTACTTATTTTGTTGCACACGTACAGCGCGGCGAAATTTACGTTCGGTGTCTGGATCGGCGTAGCGTACTAACGGGTCGGCAGCTAATGGCCTATTCTTTTTTAGCATTTTGGAATTATCTTTCTCTAGTGCACTTATGAAGTAGCGTTCTATGAGCCATTCACGGCCTGGAACAGTCTTGCCCTGCACTGTTATCATCCAAAGATCATCAGACCACTGGCTTGTTTCGACTATTTTTAACTTATCAGCTACGGTCATAGGGCCTGTCGGTAGTTTTGAAATGGAGTTTTTGATTAACTTTTCGCCCATTTCCTTATTATTCACTAACACGTCGACTGCCATCGTGCGTACGCCGTTTGGGGTAACGTGTACGGCATCAATTTTTTGATTGTGAATCCAAATGATTTCCCCGCTGAGTGAACGAAGCTTTGTTGAACGGAGCGTAAGACGTTCAACAACACCTGTAACATCCAAAAAGGGCTCTACTTTTATATAATCACCGACAGTAAACCATCGTTCAATGATCATTGTAGCGCCAGCGGTAATATCACGTAACAGCGGGCCTACGGTCTGGCCGGCAATAACGATGAATATTGCACTGGCTCCAATGGCGGCTGCGCCACTGTTGCTAATAGCCGCGCTGCCTTCAGGACTAAGAATGCGCCACACAATATAAGCGACAATAGCAACTATGATTACACGCACAGCAGCTACTGTAACGCCAAGATATGTTTCAACCTGCCTTAAGCGAATGGCTTTTAACGCATTTGATTCATTATCGGAGCGCGTTGCAACGCGTTGGGCGATCAGAATAATGAACTGTGCAATGAACTTACTTAACCAATAGCTTATAGCAATCGCCGCTACAAGAATAAGCAGCGAACGGTAAGGGTTCGCTTGCATGAAAAAGTCACTGAGCTCGCTACCGGCTCTACTAAAAAAGTCATTATTCATCAACTATTCCTATTATACCGAAATGTTTTATAAATTTACAATGTAAAATACACTTGAAAAAACCATAAGCAAGTAAGTATAATACAGGCAGATAAAACAAAAGGAGGCCGTTAGCGCTTTTTAAACGAGCGCTCGGAACGTCAAATGAATATTCTGATGCTCGGGTGGGAGCTGCCGCCGCATAATAGTGGTGGGCTTGGAGTGGCATGTTATCACATGTCTAAAGCGTTGGCGCTGGCCGGGTCTTCAATCGACTTCGTACTGCCCTATAAGGCACACCATCCTAAAACGGAATTCATGCGAATTCATGCTGCAACTTCACTGCAACCTCTTCACCGAAATGGCATGGGTGCGTATGACGCGCCAGATGTCATCACTGACGCATTACATCGAAAGCCGAGTGAAGGACTAACAACAATCCGTGATGTACAAGCTCGCTATGTTCAGTTTGTTGAGGAATTAGTTGAGCATACGAAGCCTGCTGCAATACATGCGCATGATTGGCTTACTATGGAGGCCGGTATGCGTGCGAAAGAAATTACCGGAGCTCCGCTTATTGTGCATGTACATGCTACAGAGTTTGATAGGGCCGGAAACAGCTATGGCAATCCACTCGTGCATGAAATTGAAGAACAGGGCCTACTAATGGCTGACCGTATCATTGCTGTATCTGAAATTACAAAAGGCATTATTGTTCATCATTATGGTATTCCCGCTGACAAAATTGAGGTTGTATATAATGCTCTCGACACTGCAACATTGGAAGATGGTTATCAATATAATGATAAGACCTATAAATACTTAGAGTTTTTGAAACAAGAAGGCTATACAATTGCCGCGACCATTACTCGTTTTACTCTGCAAAAAGGACTAATCCAATTCATGCAAGCAGCAGCACACGCATGTGAGCGCTACGATAAATTGGTTTTTTTACTCGCTGGTGATGGTGAGCAACGAGATGAATTGTTACAACTTTCCGCCGACTATGGTATTGCCGATAAAGTCTACTTTACGGGTTTCGTACGCGGCCAGCAGTGGCGCGATGCTTATACCGTGGCGGATATATTTGTAATGAGTTCGGTATCTGAACCTTTTGGCCTGACCGCTCTAGAAGCCGCACATCATGACAATGCGCTAATCATCACTAAGCAATCAGGTGTCGGTGAGGTTCTATCACATATTTTCCGCTATGACTTCTGGGATACGGATAAATTAGCTGACCAAATGGTGGCAATCGCTACCTCAAAAGCACTTAAATACGAACTTACTCAGAATGTGAAACAAGAGTATACGCGTATTTCATGGGACTCGGTGGCGCAACAGTGTATCAGGATGTACCAGCAGTTATCCGGAAGGGTTATGGCGTGAGTAAAAAAGGCATTGTATTATACCTCCACGTACATCAACCTTGGCGCGTTAAAGACTATTCCGTATTCCATACCGCTTCTGAACATGAATATTTTAACGATACCTCGGGAACGGATCGTAATAACGGCAAAGTGTTCCTGAAGGTTGCCGAGAAATCATACCGTCCAATGAACAGGCTGCTAAAACAGCTGCTCGATACTCAGCCTGATTTCAAGGTATCTTTAAGTATTACCGGTACGTTTGTTGAGCAAGCAGAGCTATACGCGCCCGATGTTCTTGAAGATTTTAAGGCATTAGTTGCCACCGGACGGGTTGAAATCGTTGCTGAAACATACTATCATTCCCTCGCCTTTTTCTATTCTCGTGAGGAATTTGAGCGCCAAGTTGCGATGCATAAAGAAATGGTTGAACGTGTATTTGGCGTGACGCCGACGGCATTTCGTAACACCGAGCTTTCATACTACGATGAAATCGGCAAATGGGCTGACCAGGCAGGATATAAAGCCGTACTTGCAGAGGGGTGGGATCCTATCCTCGCTGGCCGAACACCAAATCGCGTGTATCAGCCACCAGGGACTGAGCATATTCGTTTGCTCACCAAGAATTACCGTTTAAGTGATGACATAGCCTTTCGCTTTGGTAATAAGGGCTGGGAGCAGTGGCCACTCAGTGCGAGTTCTTACGAACAATGGCTAAACGAAGCTTTAAACGGCGGCGATATCGTAAACCTTTTCATGGACTACGAAACCTTCGGCGAACATCAATGGGAAGATACGGGTATATTTGAGTTCTTCAGTAAATTTGTGAGCGAATGGGCCACCCGCGATGATGTTGGATTTTACACTGTTACAGGTGCAGCAGAGACATTTGATTCAGCTGGCGAGCTTTCCATGCCGTATACCGTAACATGGGCAGACACCGAGCGTGATTTGAGTGCTTGGCTTGGTAATACGATGCAGCATGAAGCCATGCGCCACATTTACAATCTAGAAGCGGATGTACTTCGCTCTGGTGATGTTAACCTAATTGGTGACTGGCGACGCCTGCAAACTTCTGACCATACCTATTACATGTGTACAAAGTGGTTCCATGATGGCGACGTGCACGCTTATTTTAGCCCATACAACTCCCCTTACGATGCTTTCCTTTACTACATGAATGCCGTCCGTGACGTACGCTTCCGCTTAATGGCCTATCATGGCAGCACTCACGGAGATCTGTAGATGGGTCGGCCGATTGTACTATCAAATGGCGAGCTGCACGTTGGGCTGAATAAATACGGTTTAGTTCATGATTTCTATTTCCCTTACGTTGGATTAGAAAATCATTGCGCTGGCCAGCTTTTACGCCATAAAGTTGGCGTGTGGGTTGACGGCATAATTAGCTGGTTAGACAGCGGAACCTGGCACGTGGAATCCTGGACGGCCGAGGGAGCACTTATCGGGCATACTCGTGCTGTGAACGATGCGTTAGGCATTATGCTTGAATTTGATGATACAGTTGATGCCGACATCAGTGTGTTTCTACGTAATATTCATGTAGTAAATCTACGCGATACAGCTCGTGACGTTAGACTGTTCACTCACCAGGCATTTGCCATAGGCGATTCAAAAAGCAATACGGATACCGCTCAATACCTACCAGATTCAAACGCCATTTTGCATTACCGCGGGCGCCGAGCCTTTGTTATTAGTGGTCGGGTAAAAGACGAACCGTTCGACCAGTTCTCTATCGGGCTGTTCGGTATAGAAGGACGCGAAGGAACCTACCGTGATGCTGATGACGGTGAATTATCTGGATCGGTGGTCGAGCACGGAAGAGTTGATTCGACTCTACGTTTTAGACTAGAGTTAGGTGCGTTTGACTCCGGCAGGGTTCATTATTGGATCGCAGCCGGAACCTCAACACGCGAGGCGTTGTATGTCCATAAATCCGTAGAAGATGATGGCCTGGATGAATATTTGCACTCTACTGCAATGTGGTGGCACGACTGGCTAAAGCCAGCAAAAATAGTGAGTAGCAAACTGCCGCAGAAAGAGCGCAGACTATTTCTTCATAGCGCTATGGTAGTTAAGTCACATACTGACAAACGCGGTGCGGTAATTGCCAGTACTGATACGACAATGCTGAACTATTCACGCGATGCCTACGGTTATTGCTGGCCAAGGGATGGTGCGTTTGCACTTTGGCCGCTTATTCGGCTTGGGTATGTTACTGAACCTCGCCGTTTCTTTGAATTCACACGTCGTGGCCTGCATCAATCTGGCTACTTAATGCACAAATATCAAGCCGATGGTGCCCTAGGTTCGAGCTGGCATCCGTATGTTCATGGTTCTGTAAGCGCTCCACCAATCCAGGAGGACGAAACGGCACTGACATTATTCATGTTCGCTCAGTTCTACCATGTTCAAAAAGATGCAAAACTTTTAGCTGAATTTTACGAAAACTTCGTCAAGAAGATGGCTGACTTTTTGGCAAATTACATTGATGATGTGACTGGCCTGCCAAAACCAACCTACGACTTGTGGGAAGAGAACTTTATGATTACTACTTATACTACGTCGGTAGTATTCGCAGCACTCCAGGCGGCCGCTGAACTGGCAGAAATAATGGAAGACGCTGATTCGGCCGTCAAGTGGCGATCGGCTTCAGACGATATCTACGATAATGCGCATCAGTACCTATTCAACGCTAAGCGAGGGCATTTTTACAAAGGCATTCGTCGTAACGATAATGATGTTGAGTATGATGAAACAATCGATCTTTCCAGTTTCTTCGGTGCGTATATGTTTGGTCTGTTTCCGCTTGGGAGCGAACAATTAACAAAATCTTTCGAGACTATTCAATCTACGCTAATGCAAAATGGAACTTTGGGGCTACCGCGTTATGAGAATGATAATTACTACCGTCAGAGCACGTCTGGCGTAGGAAATTATTGGTACATAGCGTCATTGTGGATTTCGCAGTATGCCCGCGAAATTGGCGACAGTGAGCTTGCTGATGCCGTATTGGCATGGCTACATGGCAGCACAGATGGCTCATTAATGCTCTCCGAGCAGTTAAACCCGTCTAACCTGCAGCCTCTATCTGTATCTCCGCTCGTTTGGAGTCACGCCGAGTATATGGCAACGCAACTTGATCGTATTGAAAGTACATTGGAGTAGTATTAATGCTTCGTCATTTTGTGACACAATCCTTACCCGGAAGTAGTAAGTCTTCAAAGCGTCTAGCTCAAGAACTATGCGAGCAGACCGGGCTGGTATATTTCGGACATGTGAGTCAACGCGATGATGAGCATCATATTGTAAGAGGCGTGACTGTGAGCAATAAGCACAAAGATGATCATTATTGTATCGGCACCTACGAAGGGTACGATGCTATATTCGTTGAACGTTCAGACACGCTGCAGTCTGGAAATAACCACGACTGGCACATCATTGAAGTTGACTTAAAAACGGAAAACGACGTGCCTCACTTGTTCATAGGCTCACATACCAATACGGCCGGGTTCCACGAGCTTTTAAAAACCAAGTACCACACGATGCTTCCACATACCATGGGTATGGTTCACTCTTACCCTCCAGATTTTGCTTCTACTTTTACCATACATGTAACACCGTCGCATGCAGTTGTCGCCGAACAATTAATCCCACCTGATGTTGCAAGCAAGATTTCGGCTCACTTTAAGGGGTTATCTATCGAAGTAACATCTGATGCCGTATACATATACTCTGAGAAGGCGCATGTTACCGCAGATACCCTAACAACTATGTTATCCAATGGTGTGTGGCTCGCTGAGCAGATAGATAAAAATAGCCGCCAGTTGGTATAACTGACGGCAAGTGTTTTTGTAGCTCGTTATTAACTCTTTCGAGCTTTTACTTCGTTACGGCCAAGATTCTTCTTGGTTTCCGTGTACACGGCATGTTTACGAGCAACTGGGTCGTACTTTTTAATTTCCAGTTTATCTGGAGTGTTCTGCGTATTTTTAGTAGTGTAGTAAGTTCGGTGACCGCTTAAACTGCTTACTAAACCAATCAGCTTTCGCTTTGTATTCTTCTTTGCCATCTTATTTCCGTTTAAAGATTAATAATGTTACTTCATATCATTATAGCATAATCTGTTACAAAATGCTAGTAAGCTTGAATGTGGAGCCATCGTCGGGGCTTGAACCCGAGACCTCATCCTTACCATGGATGCGCTCTACCAACTGAGCTACGACGGCACACACTCGAGATATTGTACCAATTTTGCCGTCGTTTTTCCAGATATAAATTACTGAAGAGGGATATTAAAGACGGATCCGCCACCAATGTAGGTTGGCATTTTACCATCCCATTTTTCGATAGCTTGCTTTTGTAGGTATTCAGAGGTAAGCGTTTCGCTTTGAGCACGCTGCGCCTCGGCGTCAGTCTTTGCGGCTTCCAAGTTAAATTTAGCTCGTTCGGCGTTTTGCTGAGCAACCTGTTTTTCTTCAATCGCCTTGCCGAAGTTTGCACTGAACTTAAAATCTACGATGCTAAGCTCGCTTACACGAATGCCATACGGTTTTAATCGTTCAGATAGGGTGCCGTATGTTTCTGCCTTCAATTTACTACGTTCAGTAATCAATTGCGATGCCGTGTATTTAGCACTCGCTGCCTTAAATACCTCGTTAATAGCTGGAGTTACTATTTTATCTACATATAAGGCGCCGATCGTTTGGTGAATACGGCTAACGCTGCCTCGTTCAACTTGGTAGTTTAAAACAATTTCACTACTTACATCTTGCAGGTCTTGGCTAGCTGCGGTGCTGCTAACTGTTTCTTTTTGAACTTTAATATCGTATACCGTTACGCTATTGATGCCGAATGGTGCAATTAATGAGAGCCCTTCATTCAGCTCGCGGCCAGTTACTTTGCCAAATTGCGTTACAACGCCAACTTGCCCGGTGCCAACCTGCTTGATAGAAGTTACCAAAGCCACTAGTAAAATAATCCCGACTACTCCTAAGATTGCAGTTTTTCTGTTCTTAAGCATTGATGTCTTCTCCCCTATTATGACGGCCCTCTTAACCATATTATTGATAGTATATATCACTCTAAACTAAAAATACACCTCAAGAGGTGTACATGTGGTACCGGAGGTAGGACTCGAACCTACGAACCTAAAAAGGGGGAGATTTACAGTCTCCTGTCATTGCCACTAGACGACTCCGGCAAATTTGATTCATGGAGCCGCTTCACGGATTCGAACCGTGGACCTACTGTTTACAAAACAGTTGCTCTAACCAGCTGAGCTAAAGCGGCAAAATGTTTTTAGTTACTGACATAGTTTAGCGAACTAAGATAGGTTTTTCAAGAGGTAATCACTACATTACAACGCGGCGAGGTTGCTTAACACGCTTCGGTTGCCCTTCGGGAACAATCATTCGTGAAGCCTGCTCCCTGAGATCGGCCGATAGCTCCGATTGGCCAGCGCGATCGTAAGCATCGGCGAGGATAGTTAGTGTTTGAGGGTTCTTTTCAAGTTCAACGGCTCGCTCAAGTGCGGTTATCATACGTTTAGTGTTTCCAACCTTCTCCTGTGCTTTGGCGTAGGCTATGTGGCGTGCAGCAAGGTCTTCTTCAATAGCAAGTGCTTGTTCGAAGGCCAAAATGGCTTTGTCGTACGCCTCTGTCTCATAATAAATCAATCCTACATTGTGCAGGCTACTTGCACTTGGCTCTAGGCTTTGGGCAATCTCAAAACACTCAATTGCATCTTCGTACGCTTGCTGCTTGGCGTATAAAATGCCAAGACGATTGTATGCCGTTGCGTTACGCTCGTCTACCCTGAGAATAGTTAAAAGGGCTTTTTCGGCTCGTAAATATTTTTTCTCACGCAGGCTCTCTTGGGCAATATCCCAAAGTTTATCAAGTTTATCAGTAATTCGAGACGGAAGTTCAAGGGCGACTTCCGCGATTGTTTGCTTTTGATAAAGGGCCCAGCCGGCGGCTAGTGCGAGTAAGAGTAGTCCTAACATCGTACTTTTATTATACCACAGCCCTCATGAGCTGGATTCTGATGTTGCCATTAGCCCGAATCGCTTCACTGGCTTGAACCAGTTTTTCAATAAGGTTAATCAATGACGTGTTCGGTGACGCTGCCAGGCTGCGACGAAGCAGTAATAGGATAAGTTCAACGAGTTTCAGAGCACCGGCTCGATCATCTTTAAGCGACTGTATGATTATTAGTCTTCGATATGTATCGCCTTCAATAAACTGTCTCGCTATTACGACTTGCTCCGACAACTCTTTGAATACTTTTTTATCGTTACTTAGTCGGCTCAACTCGGCTGGCTTACCAGAAGCAATATACAGTAATCGTTTTATGTCTATATCATCTGTGATACCTAGCGATGTAAGTAGTTTTTTGCTATCTAGTTCACTTATCGCGGGCATATCGAATCGCTGTGCTCTTGAACGGATAGTCGGTAGTAGCATATCAGGCGAATGAGACGTCAGTATGAAATGAATTGAGTCGTTCGGTTCTTCAAGTAGCTTAAGTAGTGCATTTTGTGCCGTATGATTCATGGCATCGGCGTCATCAATAATAACGAAATGCGGACTTTGGAGGTGCGTACGGGTGTCGTTGTAAAGCTCGCGTATTTTCGTTACCGATATGCCAGGTACCGATGTGCTTGTTTTTTGCTCAGGGACAACACGCATCAAAACCGTGCCTGAATTACTTGCGAGAAGTTCGGCGTATGTCCGTAATCCACTTCCCTTTTGGCCCACAATAAGTAGGGCATGTGGCAAAGAAGATGAATATATATCAGCAAATTTCTTAGCCGCAGGATCGAGCCGTAACATTACACGACCTGGTTTTTAAAACTATCTGGCACGGGCGCAGTAAACGTTTGGCGATTGCCGCCAGGTAGCGTTATTTCCAAGGACTCTGCATGGAGATACATGCGATCTGCCGCCTCGCGCCCATACACTGGGTCGCCAAGAATCGGTGTGTTTAGGTAAGCCAAGTGAACTCGCAACTGGTGAGTACGCCCTGTTTTTGGACGCAATATTACTAAAGCGTGCTTGGCTGACCGGCCTATAACCTTGTAGTAGGTTTCAGCGTGTTTGCCACCTGTTCCAACTCGGTGTGTGCTCGGCTCTTTAGGGTTACGCTCTATTGGCAAATCAATTATGGCCTCGTCTTGAACGGGCACGCCTGATGTGACTGCCGTGTATTGCTTTTTAGCTGTTCGCTGCGAAAATTGTTTAGATAAATAGCCTGCTGTATCTTCGTTCTTTGCGCAAATCATTACGCCAGACGTAGCTCTGTCTAGCCGGTGAATAATACCTGGACGATTCGTGTCGCTTTTATATGTTGTTTTAGGGCGCACAAATTCAGCTACGGTAAATTCGTCGTTTAATGCACCTTTACTATGCGACAGTACGCCTAAAGGTTTGTTTATTACAATCACGTCATCGTCTTCGTATATAACTGGTAATGATTCTTGCGAGTGATCTGTCGCAATTGGCTCAATTACAGTAACAACATCGTTTTCTTTAACATCTGATTTAGCCGTTGTTTGCACGGTACCATTCACTGTAACCTGGCCGGATTCAATGAGCTTTTTCCAGGTTGAACGTGACTGTTCAGGCCAGTGCTCGGCTACGTAAGCATCGAGTCGCATATTACTTTCTAAGCCCAACTGCTTGTTGCACCTTAAATAGAGTCGCGTTGGCTTGCTCATTCATTGCTTTTTCAGATACTTCAAGTTTGGCGAGTATGGCCGCGTCGTCGACTTTTTTTAGTTTCGCCTGAAAATCGGTAAGGAATTCTTTAACCTGCTGGGCTATCTCTTTTTTTAGTTCTCCGTAACTCTCTTGTCCATCATGATGCTCGGCAACCGCTTGTACAGTTTCACCCGACAGAAGCGCGTGAATTTCAAGTAGGTTACTGATTCCTGGTTGGTTTTCTTTATCGTAATGAACAATGCCTACAGAATCTGTGGCTGCACTCATTATCTTTTTGGCGGCTGCTTCGGGTGAATCACTTAGGAATATCACACCCTTGCCGCTTTCGTCAGACTTACTCATCTTTTTCATGGGATTTTGTAAGTCCATAATGCGCAGGCCTTGGTCTTTACCAAAAAATTCGTGCTGTTTTTTAACAGGTTCAGGCACTACGAACAACTCACCGAAGCGCATGTTCATTCGTTCGGCAATATCTCGTGTGAATTCCAAGTGCTGTGTTTGGTCGTCTCCAACTGGTACGTACTTCGCGCCATAAAGCAAAATATCTGACGCCATTAGGACTGGGTAACTGAATAATCCTAGTGAAGCAGTTTCTTTAGCTCGCTCATTGATTTCTTGAATCTTACTATTTATTAAGTCAGTTGGGTCACCTTCCCAATATGCAGCGGGATTTTCAATGCGGAGCTCTTCCATGGCTTTAAAAGCAATACCTGTAGCCGAAAGCCTACCAGTTTTGTCTTTGAACTGCGTCATTCTATTCATTTCACCAATATCCGTGAAGCAATTTAATATCCACGTTAGTTCACTATGCGCTGGCACGTAGCTTTGTCGATACAAATGAATATCCGGATTATCGAGGGGCAAGCCAGCTGCAGTAAATAGCCTAGCATTATGCAAAATCTGTTCATACAACCCGCTATGCTCAATTGGCGTTGTGAAACTATGCAAATCAGGGATAAACATATTTATTTGAAACTCATTTGACCGAGTTTTCGCCATATCAATCATTGGCAAGATACCACCAAAGTAATTACCGAGTGTTAAATCGTTGTTGGCGCGCAGGCCAGTAAGAATTACAGGTTTAGTCATTACATTCATTATACCTTACTAGTAGGTTAAGCAAAGCTACCGTTTCCAGGCATACGACTTACTTTTACGGGAAGCGTAGCCTCCATCCGCCTTGGCTCGCTGGCTACCTGCTCTGGTTTTGCCTCGGCTGCGGCTCGTTGTGCTATTTCCGACTCAAGGCGGACGCGACGCTGGGCATAGGTTTCTGTCATGTACGGCACTTTGATATCGAGGCTCCCATTCGCGTCACTATTTCCTTCTATGCTTCTTTGGTTCATGATTCTCTCCTTTTACATTAAATTAAATACCCGCCTCCTGGCGGGTTGATCAATACTTTTTAGGTGTGTCTACAAAACACGGAACAAACCGCCAGAGTTACTGTCGGTAAACCAATAGGTCTCATTGTGTTTTACGTGAGTCATAGTTAACTTATATCACATAGCACGGGGCTGCACAATATATTTACTTGGCTAGAAGCTCAGTCAGTTTTGTTTGAACAGCTTTTAGTAGTAACCCTTGCACCTCGTGCCCAGCAAGAACAGGCTTTAATGAAATGTTCTGGTTATTATGCGCAAGGGTCTTGATGTCATTAGTAATAATGAATGGGTCTAGAGTTCCGTAGATGACATATGTCGGCATCTTTAACTGAAGTGCATCATCATAAGATGTCTGATTAAGAATCATGCCTTCTAGTGCCGCTAGATATGTTTCGATATTTTCACTTGTTACATTAAACCCCTCGTTAACTAATTTATATTTCGTCGCATAAGCCGCGAGCCTCGCAAACTGCGAAGGGTTTGCTTGTGCGGCCTGATACAACTTAGGAAGTAATTTGTTTGGTTTGAGCGTTAATGAATATTCATTGTCGTGTCTATATAGTGGTGGGCTACAAAGAATGAGATTACGAACATGCTTAGAATACTTTTTTGCAATCTCTATACCAACTAGTGCTCCCATTGAGTGCCCTACTATGGTTACTGGTTGGATTATACCCAAAAGACGAAGAGTGTGCGCTACGGCACGGGCCTGTGTGTTTGCATCGTATTTTGCCCATGCTGGAGCTGGGGACTGCCCAAAGCCCAATAAATCAATCACAATGACATTAGCATGTAGGTTTCTATCAATAACTGGCTGCCATATTACCCCAGAACTTCCGAGACCGTGAAGAAATACGATTGTTCGCTTTGTGCCCCTTAACTTACGATAGGTGCGTATGTGCAACTTATAGGGGATAAATAGGTAACGATGCAGTAGTTTGTCTAACACAGTTTCAGTATACTCGAGATGCTCAGTATAGACGACTAGAAGGCGCGTATCGGACGAACACGATAGCCTGCCGCACTTAATTTGCTATATGAACCTTGAACGTTGTCGGAGATTCTTTGTCCCCAAGATAGTGTGCTTAAACGTTCGGTTGACGACCAGTAGTAACCGGAGCCTGTTGCTAAGCCAGGAATTACTGCTTTTTGTATAAATAATTCATTAAGTTCGTCCATGTTAGGTAAGTACCAATCATTTTTTCCTCCTCCGCTATAGTTGTCTGCTAAACGCGGCGCTATGCCCTCTTCTGCGCAAGCAGAGACGATTGCTAGAGTATTATCCTTTCCTCCACCGATAGTTTCACTATAGGCCCCAGTTATGGAGGTACCCCAGCAGCCCCAAGCGACTTCCGGATCAGCACCACCGCTCCAATTGGCAGGGGCGGCTTCTAGGTATCTGCCCCATGCCTGCTGGGAACCTGCGTCATAGAACACAACTCCTCCACCTGGCCCAGTATCTCCAATAGCATATGTCGTCTCGCTACCGCCAGAAGGAGCTGTGTGGCCACTACACACTCCTGGGGTGGGAGCTGCTGTATTTGATGCATTGTAAGCAATGTTATCCACGGTGCCACTAATGCAGTAGCTTTGGCCGCTGCCTGTATATTGGTATACTACTCTCCCGTTTGTTATACCGGCGGCAGCAAGGCTCCCTGTGGCTGGGTAGTTCCCGTAATCTACTTTGTAGAGCTCGAGTTTTTTCTTTGCCTGCGCCAAAGCACTAGATGCTTCTGAAGCCTTAGCACGATTCTGGATACCATTATATGCAACGATACTAATTACAGCTAGAACAGCGATAATGACAATTACGATAATAAGTTCAACGATTGTGAATCCATGTCGATTTTTGGTCGTGTTTGTCGTACTCATGCCACCCTTTTCGATACGCTTGATATTACCTTCCACGAAAACTTACCCAGTGATTTAACTTCACTTTGTTAAGCTTAGTTTCAGGAGAATTTCAGTTACTAGCTATATTTTATCATACGTAAAGGGTGCTTAATAATAAATACACCCCCGAGTGATCGAAGGTGTATTTATTGCTTTTGTGGCGATTAGCGCTTTGAGTATTGTTCGCGCTTACGAGCCTTGCGAAGACCGTATTTCTTACGTTCCTTTTCGCGTGGATCACGCTTAAGGAATTCGGCTTTCTTTAGTGTCGAACGTAAATCTGCATGATCAACTGTTAATGCCTTAGCGATAGCTAATTTAATTGCATCAACTTGACCGGCAAGACCACCACCGCTAACGCGGATAGTTACGTCGAACTCTTTTTGCTTGTTCACAAGTGCTAGAGGGTCGGTTACCTCGGCAAGCATAGTAGTGTTACCGCTTAGGTATTCTGCTGCTGGCTTTTCGTTGATAGTAACGTTACCTTTACCCTTGTAAAGACGAGCGCGAGCGGTTGCTGCTTTCCGTCGACCAAGACCGTAGGCGTACTTTAAATCTGCCATATTACTTTACCTCAACTTTCTCTGGAGTCTGCGCTGTATGAGCGTGCTCAGCACCAGGAAATACTTTAAGGCGCTGCATACGACCAGCGGCTAGCTTGTTTTTAGGAAGCATGCCTTTAACAGCGTTTTCGATGATTCGCTCTGGGAACTTCTCACGAACTTCTTTAAGCTGTGCATCTTTGATGCCACCCGGGAATCCACTGTGGCGGTAGTAGATCTTGTCAGTTTCTTTGTTGCCAGTTACTGGTACTTCTGCTGCGTTAATTACTACTACGTAATCACCACCATCAATGTGAGGTGTATAGTCAGTTTTGTACTTACCGATAAGGTACTTTGAGATAACGGTACTTAGACGACCTAGTGGTGCGTCCTTAGCATCAATCAAAATCCAACGGCGTGATACTTCAGTAGGTTTTTGAGAGTAAGTTTTCATAATTACTTATCTTCCTTTCCTGCTGGCTTTAGTTCATCAACAAAGCTGATGGTAGCCATTTCGGCACCGTCACCCTTGCGAATGCGGGTTCGCTTAACACGTACGTGACCACTAACGCGACCCGTAAGTTGTGGTGCAATCTCGTCAACTAGCTTAAAAGCAGCTGCCTGAGTTGTAAGTCCAGCAATTACCATACGACGTGATGCAAGGTCACCCTTCTTTGCTTTCGTAATGAGCTTTTCAATGTAACGTACTAACTCTTTAGCCTTTGGCAGAGTCGTCTCGATTGATCCATGATCAACCAGATTCGTTGCCAAGCCTTTGATTAGTGCGCGACGCTGGTCGCGCTCACGACCAAATTTGCGTCCTTTATATCCGTGTCGATGCATACTCTACAGCTCCAACTCCGCTAGTTTATCCTTAACTTCGTCGAGGGCCTTTGAGCCGAATCCTTTTAGTTCACGTAGGTCTTGTTCTGTAAGTGTAACAAGGTCGTGAACCGTACGAATATCGTTGTTAACCAATGCATTCGCTGTGCGCGCGCTTAGGTTTAGCTCTTCGATTGACGTATTCAATTCGCTCTCGTCTTCGTCATCGCTTTGACCAAGTGTTGGAGCAGCTTCGACTGTAGTACTGCCGGCAAGTGCAGTATATTGGTTAACCAAAATCGCCGCAGCTTCCTCGAAAGCGTCTTTAGGCGTGATAGTACCGTCAGTTTCAATACTTAGGCGTAGTTGATCTAGGTTGGTTTCTTGACCAACACGAGTTGGATCAACCTTGTAACGCACACGTAGTACGGGGCTGAAGACAGCATCAAGGGCAATCATGTCGCTGTGCAAACGATCGCTTGATGATTCTTCGATTGTGCGGTAACCGCGGCCTGATTCAACTACGATATCCATAACGAGTGATGCTTTTGGATCATCAATTGTTGCGATGATTTGGTCTGGGTTCGCTACTTCAACATCAGCAGTCAGTTTAATGTCGGCTGCAGTAACTGGGCCAGCACCCTTCTTTTCAATACGTAGTTCGATTGGCTCATCGGTATGTACTTTAACCTTAACGTTCTTAAGGTTAAGCATGATATCAACAACGTCTTCCTTGATACCTTTAACGGTTGTGAACTCGTGAGTAGCACCTTCAACACGGAAAGCAACGATAGCTGCCCCGCGAATGCTAGAAAGTAGGACACGACGTAAGCTGTTGCCTAGTGTGTTGCCATACCCTGCGTGCAAAGGCTCAATATTGAACGTTGCGTTCACAGCCGAGTGCTCATCGATGCCAGCCAATGCAGGGTTTGAGATAGCTTTTGACATATATTGTTCTCCTATAGCTTAGCGTGAGTAGTACTCAACAATTAGTTGTTCGTTAATATCAGCCTCAGCTTCTTCTCGCTTCGGCAAACCAGTGATTTCAATTTTTAACTTCTTAACGTCACTCTTTAACCAGCTAAGCGGGCCTTGGATTGAGTTAGCTACAACATCATTGATGGCTGTAAAGTATCCGGACTTTACGCTTTTTTCACGTACGGTAATGACATCACCGGCTTTGACGCGAATTGATGGAATATCAACACGACGACCGTTCAGTTCAAAATGACCATGACCAACCAATTGACGGGCAGCCCGGCGGCTAGTTGCAAAACCAGCGCGGTACACTGCGTTGTCAAGGCGTAGTTCTAGAAGTTGCAATAGATTTTCACCACTTAGACCTTCTCGGCGACCAGCTTCCTTCATAAGGCGAGCAAATTGCTTTTCGAGTAGGCCGTACAAGCGACGAACTTTTTGTTTCTCACGAAGCTGTACTTGGTACAGACTTGGTTTGCCTTGACGGCCACCTGAGTGCTGACCAGGAATACCTGGTTTCCTTAGTAAAATCTTGTGTGCTTTCGGGTGAAGTGCATAGCCTTCACGACGAGATTGCTTCACAATTGGCGAAGTATCGCGTGCCATATACTAGACCCTCCTTGCCTTTCGTGGACGTGGGCCACCGTGTGGTACACCAGTCACATCCTTGATACTGTCAACTTGGATATCAAATGAACCAAGTGCGCGGATAGCTGAGTCACGACCCAAGCCAACGCCTTTTACAAATACATCAACAGCTTTCATGCCGTGTAGGTTTTGTACCATTTCGGCCGCTTTTTCAGCTGCAACCTGTGATGCATATGCGGTACCTTTTTTACTTCCACGGAAGCCACATGCACCAGCGCTCGATGCGCAAAGTACGGCACCCTTTTTGTCAGTAAAGGTAATGATAGTGTTATTAAATGATGCTTGAATGTGCATCTGACCAGCTGGAACGCTACGACGCTGTTTCTTGCGTGAGCTAGCTGGCTTAGTTGTAGTTGCTTCTGCCATCTATAAAGTTCCTTTCCTAGGTCTTACTTGCTGCTTTAGGTTGTGATCCACCAACGGCTGATGACTTACCCTTACGAGTTCGTGCGTTCGTACGTGTACGTTGACCGTTTACCGGTAGACCAGCCTTGTGGCGAAGACCACGATAGGCGTTTACATCCTTTAAGCGTTTGATATTGTTGGTTACGAGACGTTGGAGATCGCCTTCGGTAGTGTAGTCTTTGTCTACAACTTCACGAATGCGCTGTTCTTCAGCCTCGGTGAGATCTTTCACCCGAGTGGTCGGCTCTACGTTTGCCGCCGCAAGGATGTCTCGTGAGTGCTTACGCCCAATACCATATATATAGGTAAGAGCGATCCACACTTGCTTCTCAGCGGGAATGGTTACCCCAGAGATTCGAGCCATGCTTAACCCTGCCTTTGCTTATTCTTAGGTTTTTTCTTATTGATAACAGTTAAGCGACCTTTTCGGCGCACCAACTGGTCATCTGGACTGATTTTCTTTACGCTCGCACGAACTTTCATGAGCCTACTAAAAATCCTTTCCTAAGTTAAAATTAATATTTTGAACAACTAACGGTTAACAGTTGGTCGTTCGTCTCGTAGGCGGAAGCTAATTCGTCCCTTCGTAAGATCGTAAGGGGTCATCTCAACTTCTACCTTATCGCCAGGTACTAGACGGATATAATGCTTGCGCATCTTGCCGCTAATGTGAGCGATAATACTATGGCCATTCTCAAGTTCTACCTTGAATTGGGTATTAGGCAGTGCTTCCACTACCTTGCCTTCCATCTTGATTACTTCCTTTTGTCCAGCCATAAATACTAAGTATGAATTATACAGCAAACTGTGGTAAAGGTAAAGGACTTTAGTAAGAGAATTCACTCACTTCGTGGGCGAAATTCTGTTAGATTAGTTACTATTGTAGCTGATTGTGGAACAGCGTCAAGAATCAATACGTACAGCTCGGACAATAACTCGACTGTCAAATTCTTTCTGGCTAGGAATCCACTTCCCGCTATCAGTAATCAAACTCAAGCCCTCTTTTGTCGTGTCCATCGAGCTCATCATTTGCGTCATACCTGTTTGATTCACCCATTCAAGTGACTTTTCCTGTATATCTCGAACTTCGTACTTGTATACTTGACCATTGCCAAGCTCGATTTTTAGTATGTCGCGCTTATCAATTTTTTTAAGTCTTGAAAAGGTTCCATCGCGTGATGCTCCGATGTTTCGTCCTGCTATTACAGTAGCGCCGAAGCCCTTAGAGCCAGGTGCAACGCTTTTCTCATACCACACGACATCATCTAAGTTCTTGGGCATAGTAAACATTTTTCTGTTATCTAGATCCGCTTTCTGTATCCTGGATTTAACCAAAAAATCATCCATTATAAGGTAGCGTGGTTCGGCTTTAGATACAGTATAGTCACTAATTTGCCGCCTTGTAACTTTAGTCTCATCAACAGACCCATCGGCAGCTGCGACCGGAAGCGGCAATGGTGAAAGTTCACCAGTTTTAAACCAACGTATCCCATAAAATACGTATGCACCCATCAGGGCAACTGCAGCCACTAATAGCAGCCACCGTAGCAAATGGAACTCTCGTTTGTGATGTATCTGTAAACCTGACATGTTTATTTCCTCGCCTAACTATAATTAATGGTAGCATAAGCAAAACCGGATTGGCAATATCGGGCCAATCCGGTTAGCGTTTAAGCTACTAGTGAGCTACTTGTAGTCGTCGTAAGTGACCATGAGTGCTCGTGAATTAATCTGACGAAGCGCTTCAAGTGCTACAGATACAACAATCAACACACCGGTTCCACCTACGGCCAGATTACTGTTCTGAACGCCAGCTAGGTGGTACAGTAGGTACTCAGCAATAAATGGCAATACAGCAATCAGCCCGAGCACGAGTGATCCGAACAGAATAAGCCGATTCATCGTAGTAGACAGATACTTTTCGGTTTGGTCACCAGGACGAACTCCTTCGATAAAGCCTCCTTGCTTCTGCAGGTTCTCGGCAATCTCATTGGCGTTGAATACAATCCCCGTGTAAAAGTAAGTGAACGCAATAACGAGCGTGAAGTACAGACCTGGATAAATGAACGCTTGCCATGTTTCACCTGTGAACTCGCCTGGGTTAGGTGTTTGGAACCATGTTATCAAGTTATTACCTATTTCAACATACGACGCGTTACCGGTAGCAATCAATACTTGGCCGATGAAGGCAGGTAGGCTAAGGAAAGCTACGGCGAAAATTACCGGGATTACTCCTGCGGCGATAAGTTTCATAGGCAGAATACTTTTTACACCACCATAATTAGAATTACCCTGGACTCGCTTGGCATAGTTAATTGTTACTACCCGCTGAGCTTCGTTAATCTTCACTAGTATATACAGAACTGCCAAAGACACTACTAACAACGCTAGCACCACCCAGAACGCCAAGGGATTGATGGGTAGTGTAAACCAGTTAAATATATGAAAATTTCCTTCTGACGTATCAAAGAGTGAACTACCAATCGTTTGCATAGTCTGCGGCAGCTGGCTTACGATACCGGCAAAAATAAGTAGGCTTAAACCATTGCCAACACCTTGTTCTGTCATGATCTCACCTAGCCACATGAGCAGCATCGAGCCGGCCGTCATGGCCCCAACTGCCACTGTCCACTCCAGTAGCGTGGTATCACCGAGCCCAGAGGTGGTATTGCCTGCCAAGACGGATTGACGAAGGATATAAATAAATGCAATCGACTGTACTACGGCCAGCGGTAGGGCTATGATACGCGTCCACTGCTGGATTTTACGACGACCTGACTCGCCATCTTTATGAAGCTCTTCTAGCTTTGGAATGGCTTTTGTAAGTAGCTGAGTGATGATGCTCGCGGTAATGAACGGACTAAGCCCGACGAGTACTATAGAAAAGCTTGCTAACGCACCTCCTGAGAGAAGATTTAAGAAGCCTCCAAAATCGCTTCCCGAGACCACGCTGCTGATTACTTCTTTAAGCTGAGTCGGTTCCGCCAGTGGTACCGGCACGTGTGCCAAGAATCGATAGGCGACCACGAGGCCGAATACGATTAATAAGCGACGACGCATGTCGTTATTTTTTAATGATTTTAGAATTGTTTTCCAGTTCATAATCTGTCTTATACCCTCTGAATTTTCAGCCTTTTATTGCTCCGCACCGTAGTATACTTTTTCTAGTATACTACGAGGCAGCCAACAAAATAACTACTTATCTGCTTTTTCGGCTTCTTTTTGGCTCTTTTGGAGCGGAGTTGTGGTTTTGTTAAACGTACCGCCCGCTTTTGCGATAGCTTCTTTCACGCTAGCACTAGCAGCTTGTACATTCAATGTTACCTTGGCCGTAAGATCGCCACGTGCAATTACTTTTACAGTATGGAATGGCGTTGCCACCAATCCAGCTTCGTATAATGCGAAGTTATCAACGGTTTTTCCGTCAAATGCATTCAAGTGATCCATGTACACAACCTGCGCTGGCGTACGAAGACTCTTGAAGCCACGGTTCTTTGGAATGGCTTGCACAAGTGCGCGTTGGCCACCTTGGAAACTAGCCGATAGTTTTTTACCAGTACGAGCACCCTGACCTTTGGTACCTCGACCAGCAGTCTTACCACCGCCAGCTGATATACCGCGGCCTACGCGTTTCTTGTTCTTATTAGCATCAATCTGGAGTTCGTTGTACTTCATTACTTCTTCTCCTCGTCAGCCGTTTTCTTAGTAGTTGGCTTCTTAGTCTTAGGAGCGTTTACCCACTGATCTTTTGGTACTTGACTACGAAGCGCTTCAATCGTTGCATAGGCAATGTTCACCTTATTGGTTGATCCAAGGCTCTTTGAAAGTAGGTTCGTGATGCTAGTAACGCCAATGATCTGACGAACAACACCACCGGCAATAATACCGGTACCTGGAGCGGCTGGCTTAATGAGTACTCGCGCACCGCTAAGCTTTACTTCGGCATCGTGAGGGATAGTAGTGTTCGTGATTGGAACTGTAATCATATTCTTCTTAGCTACATCAGTAGCTTTAGCGATTGCTGTCTGAACATCAGCACCTTTTGCAACACCAACACCAACCTTGGTCTTGCGATCGCCTACAACTACGAGTGCTTTGAAGCGGAAACGACGTCCACCCTTCACAACACGCGCAACGCGGTCGATATTGATTACTTGTTCTTCAAATTGCTTTGGTTCCTCAACGCGTGGAGCGTTTCGTCGGTCATCCCGACGACCGCCACGTGGTCGTGAGGCTTGAGGGCCTTCAGCACGTGGGGTAGTTTGAGCTGTAGTTTCAGCCATACTAGAATTCCAGTCCTTCCTTACGGGCCGCATCGGCCAGTGCTTTTAATCGTCCTGCGTAGGCTCGACCGTTTCGGTCGAAAACTACAGTTTTTACTTTAGCTTTTGTAGCCTTCTTTGCTATTTCTGCACCAATCACAGCTGCTTTGTCTGTCATAGTGCCGGTAGTTTTTTTGCCCACTGTCGTAGCAGCGGCAAGCGTCGTACCCTTAACATCATCAATAATCTGTGCACTCACGTGTACATTACTAATCGTAACGGTCAGCCGTGGGCGTTCTGTCGTACCTTGTACCTTAGAACGTACACGATTCTTGCGAAGACTCTTGTTCAACAGTTTTTTAGCTAATGCATTCATAATTACTTACCAGCCTTTCCTGCCTTACGCAAAATTACTTCGTCCGAGTACTTGATACCCTTGCCCTTGTACGGTTCAGGCTTTTTGAGCGCACGGATTTCAGCAGCAACCTGTCCAACAGCTTGCTTATCAATACCGTTCACAACGATTTCCATTTTATTAACAGTAAGCTGTACGCCATCTTGAGCTTTATACTTAACAGGGTGGCTAAAACCTAGCTGCATGTCAATTTCTTGGCCACCACCAGCTACACGGAAACCGACACCGTTAACTTCTAGCTTCTTCTCAAAGCCTTGTGTTACCCCCACAACGGCATTATTTAACAACGCACGTTGTAAACCATGTTGTGCTTTGGCAATTTTTTCGTCATCCTTACGAACGACGGTTGCAACTCCATCCTGGGCGGTAACGGTTACGTCACTCAGATGAGGTACAACGAGCTTGCCCTTAGGGCCTTCTACGTTGATAACATCTGAATCGACTGTGATTGTCACGCCTGATGGGATTTCAATTGGTAGTTTTCCAATTCGACTCATATCTTATCCTTTCTTAAATAATCCTAGTAAATCTTAAGGAGTACTTCACCACCAAGTCGCTGCTTTGTAGCTTCTTGGCCAGTAATAACACCCTTTGAAGTTGATACTAGTACGATACCACGGCCACTTTTAACACGTGGAATATCGTTTGCGCTAACATACATACGTCGACCCGGCTTGCTCATGCGAGTAAGCTCGGTAAACGTCGCGTTTTCACCAGCTTTATTAATAGTGATAACTAGCGTCGCACGTGGCTTGCCAGCTTCTTCCTTAACTTCTGCTAGGTAGCCATTCTTTTTAAGTTGTTGGGCAACAACTTTCTTAATTTTGCTGGTTGGTACACGGACTTCAGTCTTGCCTACCATTGCAGCGTTGCGGATTCGGGTGAGGAGATCAGCGATTGGGTCTGTTGATTGTAAACTCATATTCTTTGCTCCTTTCCTTTACCAGCTGCTCTTAGTTACACCAGGGATTTGACCCTTGCTTGCTTTTTCGCGGAAGTTAATACGGTTCAACCCAAACTTACGCATGTATCCGCGGGGACGTCCACTTAGTACGTCGCGGTTGTGCCAACGAGTTGGTGATGAATTTTTTGGAAGTTTCTGCAATCCTTCTTGGTCGCCGAGTTCCTTTAGTTCAGCACGCTTTGCTGCGTACTTAACAATCATTTTCTTACGCTTCTCGTCTTTGGCAATCATAGATTTCTTAGCCATTACCGTGCACCTCCTGGTTTTTCAAACGGAATACCGAATTTTTCAAGCAATGCACGACTGTGCGCCTTATCTTCATTCTTAATAACAAAGGTAACTTGCATGCCATGAATCACCTGAGTTTCTTCGAATGTTAGCTCTGGGAAGATAGATTGCTCTAAAATACCTAGGTTGTAATTGCCGCCTTTGTCAAAGCCTTTAGACTTTACACCGTGGAAGTCGCGGACTCGAGGAAGGCCAATATTAGCAAGACGATCGAGGAATTCGTACATACGAGCACCACGAAGCGTGACAGACACACCAATTGGCGCACCCATTTTTGCACGAATCTTGAAACCAGCGATTGACTTCTTAGCAAGGCGTTCTACTGGAGCTTGACCAGTTACCTTGGTAAGAGTGTTCTTTACGGTTTCAAGCATGCGCTTGTCGTCTTTAGTTTTACCGGTTCCTACGCTTACGACGATCTTCTCAAGCTTTGGTACCTGATGTACATTAGCAAGTTCAAGTTCGGCCTGTAGTTCCTTGCGATACTTTGTGTCGTACAAGGCTTTCAAGCGAGGAGCCGTGGTAGTAGCAACTGCTTTTGCCATTACTTGATCTCCTTATTCTTTAGGCTTCGAGCAACACGTGTTTTGCCGCCGTCAGCATTCTTAACCACGCCAATACGGCTGGTTTTATTAGTCTTTTCATCAACTACCAGGGCGACCTTGCTGATATCCATAGGAACATGAATGTCTTTGCTGCCACCGACTGGGTTAAGTTGACTAGGTTTTACGTGACGATGCCCCACACCAACACCTTCAATCAGTACAGTGCCTTTTTTGGTATTAACAGCTAATACTTTACCTGTCGTACCTTTTTTCGCACCGGCAATTACCTTTACGAGGTCATCTTTACGAATACGTGGCATATTAGAGTACCTCCGGTGCTAAGCTGATAATCTTGGCATACCCAAGGTCGCGCAGCTCACGTGGCACTGGGCCGAATACGCGAGTTGCCTTAGGGGTTTTGTCGTCGTTGATGATTACGCATGCGTTGTCATCAAATACGATTGTAGAGCCGTCTTTACGCCTAATTTGGTTACGAGTACGAACAACTACTGCCTTTTGAACAGTCTTCTTCTTGACGTTTCCAGTAGGGTTTGCATCTTTAACGGTTACCACAACAACGTCACCTACGTTAGCATAGCGACGACGAGTACCGCCAAGTACACGAATGACGAGTACTTCTTTGGCACCGCTGTTGTCGGTAACTTTCATACGAGAGTCTTGCTGTAACATGTTACGCCTCCACCTCGTTTACGTCCTCTTTTAGCTCAACAGATCCGACTGCACGAAGCTCGATGTTCGCTAACTGGAACGCCTTTGTTTTTGATACTGGACGGATTTCTGAAATCTGCACCTTATCACCAACATTAGCCTCGTTCTTAGGATCATGAGCTTGGTACTTACGGTTTACTGTGTACTGCTTCTTGTAAATAGGGTGAGTTTCACGACTAGTTACCGTTACAGTAATGGTCTTGTCACGCTTGTCAGAAGTGACAATGCCGGTCAATGTTTTTGCCATTATTTGCCTCCTTCTTGGGCGTTAATTTTAGTTAGTAGTCTAGCGACATCCCTGCGGTAGTTTTTGATAATCTGTGGGTTTACCAATTCACCAGCCGCCAGTGATTTTTTAGCTTCAAGTAAATCAGCACGCTTTGCGGCCAATTGCTCACTCAAAGAGAGCTCTACTACTTCGGCTTTCTTAGGAGCAGCTTTTTTGGTTGTTTTTTCAGCAGCCATAATTATGCATCCTCCCTACGAATAAACTTAGTTTTAACAGGCAGCTTGTGGCTGGCAAGACGCATAGCCTCGCGAGCAACTTCTTCGGATACACCCTTCATCTCAAACATTACTGTGCCAGCTTTTACCTTGGCAGCAAAGTATTCAGGGTTACCTTTACCACTACCCATCTTCACGTCCTGTGGTTTTTTTGTCACAGGAGTATGTGGGAAGATTCGAATCCAAATCTTACCACCACGCTTGATGTAACGAGTCATCGCTTGTCGAGCTGACTCAATCTGGCGGCTCGTTACGCGTTCGTTGCTCTGCGACTGAAGTGCAAAGTCACCAAAGGCAATGTAGTTACCGCGAGTTGCGTTACCATCGTTTTTACCGATGCGTACTTTACGGTACTTTGTTTTCTTAGGAAGTAACATTACGCGTCACTCCTTTCGCCCTTGTTGATCCAAACCTTTACACCAACGATACCACCGCCATTTGGCATTTGGGCACGTGCAGTATGGAAATCAACGTCCGCACGAAGCGTGTGAAGTGGCACAGAACCTTCTGAAACCTTTTCACGACGGGCCATTTCGGCGTTATTCAAACGACCAGATACCTGGATACGAATACCCTTGGCACCAGCGTTCATCGCATTTTGTGCAGCCATTTTAATAGCACGTCGGAAATTAATACGGCGCTCTAACTGGCGAGCGATGTTTTCAGCGACAAGCTTAGCGGCCATTTCTGGGCGCTTTACTTCTTCGATGTTAATACGAACAGGCAAGCTTGCAATTTTCTCGATATTCGTCTTGAGCTCGGTTACTCCAGCACCTCCACGACCAATTACTACACCGGCTTTTGCCGTGTGGATAGTAATAGTAATAAGGTTGGCTGAACGCTCAATTTCAATACGATTGATAGTTGGGCGAGACGCGAACTTATTCTCGATTAGATCGCGAATCTTGATGTCTTCCGCTAACCAGGTGGCAAAATCTTTTTTGCCTGCGAACCAGCGAGAATCCCAGTTCTTATGAACCTGAAGGCGGAAACTAATTGGGTTTACTTTTTGGCCCATTACTTCGTCTCCTCTTCTTTAGGTGCTTTAGTCGCAGCCGGTTTAGCAGCTGGTTTCTTAGGCTTCTCAACGCCACTTACCTCTACGAGTACATTGCTTGAGATTTTTTGGAACGGTAGTGCCATGCCGCGCATATGTGGCTTGAAACGCTTCATGCGCTTACCAACAGTGACGCTCAGTGTCGTAATCTGAAGGCTCTTCGCATCCAGGCCGTGGTTGTTTACCGCGTTAGCTTGAGCGCTGGCAATTGCTTTTTTAATAGGAAGTCCGGCACGGCGTGGTACGTGATCTAATATAACCAACGCATCAGCAACCGAACGGTTACGCACTAGGCTGGCTACAACGCTCACCTTACGAGGAGCGATGTCAATGCCTTTAGCATAACTGCGTACAGTATATTGCTCGGCCATTACTTCTTATCCTTTCCACCATGCTTGCGAAATTTGCGTGTTGGGCTAAATTCACCAAGCTTGTGACCCACCATGTTTTCTGTTACATACACTGGAACATGAACACGGCCATTGTGGACAGCAAGGTTCTTACCTACCATCTCTGGAGTAATAGTACTGGCACGGGCCCATGTCTTGATTACAGTTCGGTCGTCTGCTGATAGCGCCGCTACCTTCTTAGCTAGCTTCGCGTCGACAAACGGGCCTTTTTTGAGTGATCGACTCATGATCTACCTCTTCCTCTTCGCGTCGTGGCGAGATTTAACGATTAATCGGCTAGTATTCTTGCGGCGGCGAGTACGGTAACCAAGCGTTAGTTGACCCCATGGAGTGCGTGGAGCTTTACCTGTACCGTGACGACCACCGTCACCACCACCATGCGGGTGATCTGCGGCATTCATAACGACACCACGAACGGTTGGACGAATACCTTTACGACGGTTACGACCAGCTGAACCAATTTTTACGTTTTGGTGCTGAACGTTACCTACTACACCAATAGCAGCGGTAGCTTCTAGACGGAAGCGACGAACTTCGCCACTTGGCATACGCACCTGTGCGTAGTCGCCCTCCTTAGCCATTAGCTGAGCTTTTGTGCCGGCGCTTCGTACCATCTGCGCACCCTTACCAGGGTTTATTTCGATAGCGTAAATTTGAGTACCAACAGGGATTCTACTAAGAGGCATACGGTTAGATGTCTCGATTGGAGCATCAATACCACTTTCAATCGTTTTACCCTTTGTCATACCAGTGTCTGCAAGAACATAGTGATAAAGGCCGTGTTGGTCTTTAACACGAGCGATACGTGCAGAACGGTTTGGATCGTATTCAATCTCTTCAACCGTCAACTTAAGGCCATCGGCCAAACCGTGGTTAAGTAGACGATAGTGACGCTTTACACCACCACCGCGGTGACGAGTAGTAATGCGACCCTGGTTATTACGACCAGCATTTTGCTTCTTGCTCTTAATCAAGCTTTTTAGCGGCTTACGAGTTGTGATCTCGCTATAGTCTTCGCTCGTCATGCCTCGGCGGGCCGGTGTGGTTGGGTTGTATTGCTTAATTGCCATTACTTCTTCTCCTCACTTTGCGCCTGAGCTTCTTCGAACATCTGAATCGAACTACCTTCAGCGAGTACTACATAAGCTTTCTTTGAATCTTTACGAGTAGTAGTACCTGGGTAACGGTTTTTACCACGCGAGAAACGAACAGCTTTACCATTTTGCACAGCTGTAGTAACAGATTTAACCGTTACGTCATACTGAGCAGCCACCGTCTCGGCGATTTGCTGCTTATTAGCAGTCAAAGGTACGTTGAATACATAGGTGTTCTTCAGGCTCTGGCCATATGCTTTTTCGGTAGCACGTGGGGTAATAATTAGATTACTCATTATTTGCTACCTCCGTTCAACCATGCGTCGATTGTCTTAACTGCACCAGGGGCAATTACGATGTGATCGGCATTTAGAATATTGAACACGTTTAGATAGGTGCTTCGCACAACCATAACATTCTGAATATTGCTCGTTGCACGTAGGAGTTCTGGAGTTTTCTCTTCAACGACGATTAAGGTCTTACGAGTAAACTTGTTATCAGCTAAGAATTTAACTACTTCGGCAGTCTTACCGGTAGTCTTTACGTCAGCAACGGTAATCTTCTTTGCTTTGTTAGCCAAGCTTAGAGCTTGCTTAACTGCAACACGCTTTGAGGTAGTTGAAAGCTTCTTTGAGTAGTTTTCGTTACCACGTGGGCCGAAGACAATACCACCACCGCGCCAAATTGGGTTACGGCTTGAACCGAAACGAGCACGGCCAGTTCCCTTTTGCTTCCATGGCTTCTTACCACCACCGCTTACTTCACCGCGCTGCAATGTTGTTGCATTGGCGCCTCGGCTGTTAGCTAGGTAGCTATCGTAAGCAAGCTTAAGTAGCTCATGGTTTTCTACCTCAACCGCAAAGGTTGATTTAGGTAGAGTTGTTTTAGGAGTAGTTTCAGCCATTATGCCTTTCCTCCGATTACGATCAGACTCTTACGAGGGCCAGGAACGGCACCCTTAAGACCAATCAAGTTATTCTCGAGATCTACGTATGCAACCTCAAGATTCTTCACGGTTACACGCTCACCACCCATACGGCCGGCCATGCGCTTACCCTTGAAGACTTTTTGTGGATACATCGAGCCAATTGAACCAGGCTTACGAACGTTTCCGTTACCACCGTGGGTGCTCTTTGATGTATTAAAGTTATGGCGTTTTACCGTACCGGCAAACCCCTTACCTTTAGATGTGCCCGTAGCGTCAACTACGTCACCGAGTGCAAATGCACTTACGTCGATTGTTGCACCGACCGTTAGGTCGGCAGGCAACTCGTCAACGCGGAATTCCCGAATATGCTTCGGCGATGTTTTGCTAGACTTAACGTGTCCAGCGACGGCCTTGCTCAGGTTCTTACCCAAACCAAATGCTACCTGTACTGCGTTGTATCCGTCTGATTCGACAGATTTCACCTGAGTCACAGTGACAGGGCCGGCCTGAATTAGGGTAACGGGCGTAGCCGTACCATCTTCAGCCAGAATTTGGGTCATACCAATCTTGGTGCCGAGAAGTGCTTTCATGCTCTTCATTCTCCCACTTAAAATTCTTGGTGGCGAGCGGTTTCCCTTGGAATAAAACAATAATTTTACCCTTTAGGACCTTCTCATTCACCAAGAACGAGTTGTTATTACGTAATAAGTTACCATTTGATTGTAGCACAAAACTATCGTTGTCGTCAAGGGGTGCATCTCCTTAAATAGATGCACTCTGCACTATTGACAATACGCGAAAACGTATTTATAGTATCGTACCAGTAGATTAGGAAATGCTCGCCAACAATGTTCTGGAAGGAATATTTCCATGGGCAAGACGAAAGCTATCGTAACCGTCCGCCACAAAGACGTGGTACGATGCATCAACCAGGCGCTCTGCTACTACCAGATCTTCGCCAATGGATTCGCCGGCGAAGCGTTCTCCAACAGCATGAGAGCAAGAATCGACGGCGATGACGTTCAGCTGCTTTTCCAAGGTCTCGAAGGTGACAGCGATGAAGTAATGAAGGTCATCTTCAGAATCTGGAACCCTGAAGGGGGCACCGTTGTATTAAAACTCGACAAGAAGACGGACAAGTACGTCGCCAAGAACTACGTCATTATGTAGTAAAAACCGCCCGCAGCTCGCGGGGCCTCGGCAACACGGCCGAGGCCCCGCTGGAGATGCGGGCTTATTTAATTGCGCCTATATCACCAATCCGGCGGCTTGGAAGTTACTTACCACTCCAATAACGACAAGTAGTGCGTACCAAATTTTTCTGTCCGCCTGATGCTTCTCGAACGTCCGTACAAGAATAAATCCTACAAATACTCCCACGGGTATAGCATTAAGTTGAAAGTCACCTATCAATATCGGTTGGGCAAATTTAACCCAAAATGTGCCGAGCAGGAACACGGCTACTAGCTTGAGAAAGTATATTCCGTCTGTTTCAAACACACGCTCATGTAAACGTTTTTGTGGATTTTTATTCGGTTTTTTCACTGTTTGTTTTTTTGTCATTAATTTCCATTGTATTTAATACTTGATTTAAGCACAAGCGTGTATACTGTAGGTATGGCTACAAAGAAGACGACAACCAAGAAGGCTCCGGCTAACAAAAAACCTGCCGTTAAAAGTTCAAAAACGGCGACGAAACGAACAGCTAAATCTTCAAGTTCTGGCTCAGTGCAGCATTTGAAGTTACAAAGAGAGAAAGAAGATTTCCTTACATTTCGCGTGAACCGTGAAACTATTTATTGGGCAGTATTAGGAGCTGTAGTAATCTTGTTCACAGCATGGATCATGCAGTTACAAGCAGATATCCAAAAGATTTATGACGACATTGATGCCGACACCGCTGCATCTGAAGTAGTCAACATGAGCTCTCTCAAGAAGAATTAAATCACACTATTGTGAAATAAAATAAACCCCCAGTGAGGGGGTTTATTTTATAGCACATGCCTTACATGCGGATTTCTGCATCAACACCAGCAGGAAGACTAAGATTCTGCAATGAATCGATAGTCTTTGGAGTAGCATTCGTAATGTCGATAAGACGCTTATGAACACGCATCTCAAAGCTTTCACCACCAGTTTTATACACGTGAGGGCTCTTAACAACCGTAAAAGTGCTCTTACGAGTCGGTAGTGGTACTGGGCCGGCAATTGAAGCACCGGTTCGTACGGCAGTGTCTATAATTTGCTTGGCTGATTGATCAATTACTTTGTGATCATATGCTTTCAAGCGAATTCGGATCTTAAGTCCTTCGTCTTTAACCATAGTTAAAAATCTCCTTACATAGTCTAACGCGCTATGTATGCGACATCGTAACCTCAGCTCGAATCGGAAATTAGTCATCGTCTGGCTGAGTTCTCAATGTGATTTGTTGTAACCTGTAGTATATCAGTTAGACTACTTGTTGTAAATACACAAGGTTAATGGTATAAATCGTGTATGTTAGGCGACACATTACGACAATCACGACACGAACATAGACTAGAAAAACGAGTACGGAGAGTAGGCCGACGCGTATTGTCCTCTGGAGAGCCCCAGCTACTTTTTGCAACGTCAAAAACCGATACTGTTACTCTTATGAGTGCGCTCGAAAAACATGCAGCAGGCACAAAAATAGTCTTCCGAACCACAAGCGGTGAAGCACTGATAGGGTTCGATGGCACCAGCCATATAGACATGCCGTACTCTAACGAGACGCGTTAATGATTCATGGAGTTGACTACCTTTGTTCAGATGAGAAGCGTGATTTTGACAGACGGGTTGCTATCGGTCTTCAGCCACTATCTATCTTTGCCAGAATCGGCGCACGCGCCACATTCGGGTGCGAGCTTTATACGGACAAACGCATTGGTCAAGACGGCAGGCTCAGTGAAACATCAAAAATTAAAACACTATCCGATGAGACTGGCGAACCTATAAATAGATTCGCTCGTATTTTCAGAGCTATAGGCCTCGATGAAACGCTCCAGTTCGACGAAGTATCTCATGGAACACTATCCATCGTAGGTAGACGACGGCTTATTCCGAATGAGTACGATCGCTTGAGGGATATAGCAAAAAGCACCGTACAAGGGCGCGCACTCTTAGATGAATGGGATGAGGTTGTATTACCATACCCCTGCGGACTCCTTTCGTCTAACGGTCTTGAGGGTCGTGAACTTGGTAGCCGTAGCGTTGAGAGGCGGTTACAGCTTGATATACACGACAGCCACGACGCCTCACGTAGGCACGATGTCGGACTTATCATCTTGGCTATGAAGATGCTGGCTGTTGGCAAGATGAAGCACTCCTCGCTTCCAATAGATTACTAGCTTCACCCAACTCCGCCGAACAACTTACTGGCATAGCACTAGTTGCATGATATTATCCATAAGCGTATAACTAAAGTAGGACTAAGTAAAATAAAAATGACAGTCGAAAGAACATTCTCAGATGTTAATAGTCGCCCACCGACCATGGCTGATAATGCCCGCGCCTATTTTGTTAATAGCCTGGAAGCGATTACTGATCCTGATGAGCTGGAAGCTGGCATAGTTTACTTTGGGGTACTGTACCAAAAGCTGTGTGCTGAATCTTTGATTAAATGCTTGCGCCAGGACGAGAAGCTGCGTAAGTTTGGCAACAAAGCGCTGGAGTTTTTGATGATAGAAACAGATGAACCGTATATGTACAAGCTAGCGCTCCGAACGAGTGACATCCAGTCTTTACATCCTGATTTGATGCCTATCAATGTAATAGCCTTAGATACTTAAAAAAATTCACATCATACTGATTGTTCTATGCGTAATGCTAATTCTGACGTCTATGTACTAAAATACCTCCGAAGCTCGGAGGTATTTTTTGCTTTAGTGATTACGTATTATTTTGTAATCTTTGTAACGACACCGGCACCAACAGTCTTACCACCTTCACGAATAGCGAAGTTAAGACCTTGCTCCATAGCGATAGGCTGAAGAAGCTTTACGTTGAATGTTAGTGTATCACCCGGCATAACCATTTCTTTGTCAGCTGGAAGTTCAACTTCACCAGTAACGTCAGTTGTACGGAAGTAGAACTGTGGTTTGTAACCCTTAGCAAATGGAGTATGGCGACCGCCTTCTTCCTTCTTTAGGATATATACTTCAGCTTCGAATTCGGTGTGAGGTGTGATTGAACCTGGTTTAGCAATAACCTGGCCACGTTCAATTTGTTCGCGCTCGATACCACGTAGTAGTAGACCTGCGTTGTCACCAGCTTGACCTTGGTCAAGATTCTTCTTGAATGCTTCGATACCAGTTACAACTGATTTTTGAGTGTCTTTTACGCCAACGATTTCAACTTCTTCGTTTAGCTTAATAACACCTTGTTCAATACGACCGGTAGCAACTGTACCACGACCCTTAATTGAGAACACGTCCTCGATAGGCATTAGGAATGGCTTGTCCATGTCGCGTGGTGGTTCTGGAACGTAGCTGTCGAGTGCTGCAACAAGTTCCATGATAGCTTCTTCGTTTGCAGGATCACCTTCAAGAGCCTTAGTAGCAGAACCCTTGATAATAGGAGCATCTTCGTCAAAACCATTCTTAGCAAGAAGTTCACGGATGTCCATTTCAACTAGTTCAACTAGTTCTGGGTCAGCGATGTCCATTTTGTTTAGGAATACAACGATCTTAGGCACACCAACTTGCTTTGCAAGTAGTACGTGCTCGCGAGTTTGTGGAAGTGGACCGTCTGTTGCGGCAACCACCAGGATTGCACCATCAACCTGAGCAGCACCGGTGATCATGTTCTTTACGTAGTCAGCGTGTCCTGGCATATCTACGTGAGCATAGTGACGCGCCTCTGATTCGTACTCTTGGTGAGATGAAGCGATGGTAATACCACGAGCCTTCTCTTCTGGTGCGTTGTCGATGTCTTCGTAGTTACGAGCAACGTTTACGCTACTTGGAAGTTTTTTCGCAAGAACGTGTGTGATTGCAGCGGTTAGTGTTGTCTTACCGTGGTCAACGTGACCCATGGTACCAACGTTGACATGCGGCTTGCTTCGATCGAAATCGGCCATTAAAGTTTATCTCCTTTAGTTAGTTGTTAGCAGCGCAATCAATAGAGACCTCGCAGCGTATGTTTTTTATTATACAGAACCCAAAGAGGTTAGTAAAGTAGATTGATGTTAATTTTATTCTTTAATCGTAGCGGGTAGCTGAAGCTGTTTTTTACCTTGCGCTCGCCATGTTTTCATCGCCCAACCAAGTGGTAAAACATCATGATAACCTATTAGGTCAGCTAACGATCGCATGACACCGCCTAGACGCCCGCCAAATTGTAGCCACTTCCATTCAAATACAGCCCAGTTTTCACCGATTGGCACTACAGAAGGCTGAAGCTTCACTTTATACGGCTTTTTACTTCCTTTTAAGTGACGAGCGAGGAATATCGCATCGTGTAATGCAGTCTGAGCCAGCCCGGAAAATGGAGTGTTAGCATTATCGCCAATGACATACACATGCGGCGCGGCTTTCATGTGTTTATCAACGTTCACTTTACCGCGCTCATTCAACGTGAACTGTGATTCGTTCATCTTATAAAATGGTGCATTTGCCACGCCAGATGTCCAAATAACAGTCTGAGTCTTTAATGGTTTGCCATTAATAATAAGTTCATCGGCGGTTTGCTTCTCAACCTTACAGTTCAACTCAACATGAACACCAAGCGAGCGAAGACGGTCATACGCACGCTTACTGGTAGCTTCGGAACTGCGTGGCAAAACTCTAGGCGCTGCTTCTACGAGATTAATGGCTATGCGTTTTTTCTTAATACCGAAATGCTTTCGAAGTCGCAGGATATACTCACCTAGCGCGCCGGCGAGTTCAGTACCCGTTGGGCCAGCGCCAATGATAACGTAATGTTTTTCATCATCGGTGCCGTCACTCATCTCCTTTATCAGATGTTCTTGAAGTTTACGAATTTCGTCTTGGGACTTTATTCCGTATGAAAATACATCAATGCCTTCAATACCAAAGTAGGTAGTAACGCTACCTAGCGCCAGTACTACTTTATTGTAATGATATGAATCGTTTTGGCCTTTTAATAATTGGGCTGAAGTGTCGATTGTTTCAACTGTATCTTCAATTAGCTTCACGTTAGTATACCCAGCAAAAATACGATTAAGCGGAACCCACGATTGACGATAGTCGTGCCCAGTAGCTGTTTCGAATAATGCTGGATAAAACTGAAAGTAAGAACGATTAGATATGAGCGTAATACTCATGGAGCGATCTTTTGCCAATTCCAGAGCCGTTTTTACCCCACCAAACCCACCACCAACAATTGTTATGTCTTTTTGTTTTGTCATCTAAAAAATCCCCTTATTACCTAGTATTGTACCCTATAGTGGCACGTTCAAAAACATATTTAGCAGGCCAGCCAACGGTAACAGCAACGTGAGCACCAATGAGGCACCAAAAATAGATTTTGACCATTTGATTTCACTACCTTTGGTAAAGGCATATACGTAGAGCCAGTATGCAGCCCCCAGCAGTAAGAGAAGACCCGCCGCCGGCACAACCACGTCAAACGTAATCATAGCCACAACGACCAGTAGGTACATAACTTGGTAAAAGAAAATGTGTGTTTTAACAACCTGAAATGGCTTCACCACACCCAATACCGGTACACCCGCGGCCTTGTATTCGTCTTTTCTAAAGATAGAAATCGCGTAAAAGTGCGGTATTTGCCAGACGGCAATCAATAAGAATATGCACCACGCACCTACTGACAGCTGACCGTCTACTGCGACGTATCCTGCCATAGCTGGCAAAGCGCCTGGAATTGCTCCAATCAAGGTGCTGTATGTTGTGTGCGGTTTTGATAGCGTGTAAGCGAGGACATACGTAAGGTATGCAACGATACCAATTAGCACAACTAGCCAGTTAGTAAGCACTATAAGCGTAAGAAACCCAAGTAAGAGCAAGATGCTGGCGAAAATCATACCGCTACGAAGAGGTATCTTACCTGTAACCGACGCACGTTCTTTTGTGCGCTTCATTTTTACGTCAATCTTGCGGTCAATATAGTTATTTACGACGCACGCTGATGCTATCACAAGCGATGTACCAACTAGTACTCCAATGATACCCAGCCAGTCTGGTATCCAAATTGCAGCAAACAGCGCACCAGCTAAGGTATGAATCGCATTACCCCTCACGATACCGGGCTTTGTAAGTTTGTAGTAAAGAGAAAACGTATGTTTTGTGCTGCTCATTAGAATCCTTTTTTATTCTGCTCTACCATATACTCAGTCATGGCTTCAGGGCTCATTCCCATACGGTAATCTAGGTTACGCATCACCCATAGTGATCCAACCACTATAACCATCATCATAACCAGTGTGAACATAATCGTAAACGTCCGGCTACGTGACCTTCCGGACATATCAATATGAAGGAAGCAGACGAGCTGAATAGCGAGTTGCAAGGCAGCAAGCAATAGTAGTACTGCCATAGTCGTGTCAGCAGACTCAAACCACTGCTCGACAACAATTATATATGCCAACGTACTAAGGATTAGGGCGCTCGCAAAGCCCACAACATACTTACCGATCAATGGAGCTAGCTTTGGTTGATTCACAATACCGCTCCCAGATATACGATAGTAAAGATAAAAATCCACACTAGATCAAGAAAGTGCCAAAATAATGAAAAGAGGGTCATTTTTCGAAGTGAATTACTGGTGACGCCATACTTTAATAGGTAGACACACATCACAACAGCCCACACAATCCCGATAGTAATGTGGATACCGTGCGTACCGACGAGCGTAAAGAACGCCGACAAGAATGCACTCGTCTGCCATGATTGACCTTCATTCACTAGGTTAGTGAACTCATATAGTTCAAGTGATATGAATGCTATACCGAGTAGCAATGTGGCGACAAGCATCGCTAGTCCAGCAGCTTTGTTCTTAAACCTTAGCAGCAATACGGCCAAGCCGCATGTAAAGCTACTCAGTAGCAAGATGATAGTTTCGACTAAGGCAAACTTCGGGTCAAAGAGTTGTGCGGCCGTTTCACCGCCGGCAACGTTGTTTTTTAATATCATGTAGGTTGCGAATAGGCTGGCGAACAGAATGATATCTGTCATTAGATATAGCCAAAAACCAAACTCGGCCTTTTCGTATTTTTCAAAGCTACGATTTAATACTTTACTCATACAACACTCCGCTTTTGATCTTCATGGAATAGTTCATTAGCTGTCACCTGATACTCACTATCATCATTTACCGTCTGTTTGATAACCACCACAACCAGTCCTAGCAGGGCTATAGCAACCAGCCACCATATATGCCATATGATGCCGAATCCCATGAAGCCAGCAGCAATAGCTACGTATATACCCACCGCACTGTTCCTTGGTAGCCAAATATCAACATACTCTTTACGTGCGTACGCGGTGTTTCCGGTTTGCTTACGGTGCCACCATTCATCACGTTCGGTCACTTCAGGTATAACAGCAAAGTTATAGTGGGGCGCCGGTGACGGCACCGACCATTCAAGCGTACGCCCATCCCAAGGGTCGCCTGTTGTGTCGATGAGCTCCTTACGTTTCCAAATACTATAGCCAACTTGGAGAAGGAATGCCGCCACGCCTGTTGCAATCACTAGTACGCCTATTCCCGACACTATAAAGAAGGGCTGCCACGAAGGATCGTCATAGCTATCAAGTCGACGCACCGCACCCATTAACCCCAGGATGTATAACGGAATAAAGGCTAGGATAAATCCAATTTGCCATAGCGTAGCCGCCCAACGCCCAAATTTATCATAGAGTTTGAATCCAAATATCTTTGGGAACCAGTGCGTAATGCCAGCAAATAGCCCAAACACTACTCCACCGATAATCACATTATGGAAATGAGCCACGAGGAACATCGTGTTGTGTACCTGGAAATCTAATGCTGGAACGGCCATCAATACACCCGTCACACCGCCAATTGTAAACGTGAACACAAAAGCAAGGAACCATACCATCGGCGCCTTGAAATCAATTCGACCACGATACATCGTGAATAACCAGTTGAATATTTTTACTCCAGTTGGAATTGCAATCACCATTGTCATTATTCCGAAGAATGCGTTTACGTTCGCACCTGCCCCCATAGTAAAGAAATGATGTTGCCAGACCACGAACGACAGAAACATAATTGCCAGGAGCGCATATACCATAGTACGGTACCCAAATAGTATCTTTTTTGAATAGGTAGCAACCACTTCGGAAAAGATACCGAAGGCTGGTAACACAAGAATGTATACCTCCGGATGCCCCCAGGCCCATATCAAGTTAATATAGAGCATAGGATTACCGCCCGCGTCTGATGTGAAGAAGTGCATGCCCATCGTTCGGTCAAGACCGAGCAGCGTTAACGTAACAGTTAAGATCGGGAATGCTAGCATAATCAGTACGCTCATTACAAACACGCTCCATGAAAATACAGGCATTTTCCAAAAAGTCATGCCTGGAGCACGATTTTTGATAATTGTCACAAAGAAGTTAATACCAGACATCAAGCTACCAACACCGGCGATTTGTAGCGACCATATCCAGTAGTCAACACCTGGGCCTGGATTATACTGCAGCTCGGTTAATGGCGGATATCCGAGCCAGCCGCCATTTGAAAAACCTCCGAATACTAGTGAAAAATTATTCAGCACCATGCCAGCGGCAAATAACCAAAAGCTAATCGAGTTGAGTAGCGGGAAGGCCATGTCTCGCGCCCCTATCATAAGTGGTAGCACCCAGTTGATTATGCCAAACACGAGGCCCATCGCGACGAAGAATATCATAAGTGTTCCATGAGCTGTTACAACCTGCTGGAACATATCAGCGTCAAACGGACCCTTGGCATCACCAACAGCAACTGCCGTTTGCATGCGTAGCATAATCGCATCAGCACCACCACGAACCAACATCAGAATCGCTACAATGATATACATCGTACCAATTTTTTTAGCATCCAAGTTAGTAAGCCAGCTTTCCCAAAGCCATTTCCATTTTTTAAAATAGGTTAACGCTCCAACTACCCCTAGCACCATAAGCGGCATACCAATGGCGGCGCCAATGGTAGCGGGGTCAGACGGTAGGTAGTCTAATGATATTCGGCCTATCATTATTTGAAGCCAGTCACTCATTCCTGATGCTCCGTAGACGTATGCCCGTGGGGCATGTTGCGCTGCATGACTTTATCGTATAAATCTTTGTCGACGAGTACATAATCACGTTCATCTCTCATCGACTCGGGTTTTGCGAGAACATCAAATGTTGCCATATCCATCATATTTTTAGAAGATGAAGCTTTTGTTTGCCAATTAGAAAAATCATTACGAGACATGATTTTAGCCGTAAATGTCATCTTTGCGTACCCTTCCCCATTTATGTTGGTATTATACCCTGTGTATTCACCGATTTTCGTACCTTTCAAATTGAGCTGCGAATCCATGCCATTCATGGCATATATTTGGGAGCCAAGTGCTGGTATCCATAATGCACTCATCGGTGCTTGGGCAGTTAGGCTGAGGTGAACCGGACGATCAACAGGCGCGGCCATATAATTTAGTGTTGCAACATTATACTCAGGGTATATAAATAACCATTTCCACTGCAAGCCTATGACTTGAATGCTTAGCTCTTTGCCACCTTCTAACTTTTTGTATGGGTCTAGGCTGTGACTGGTTTGATACGTGAGCATACCTAGGATTCCAATAATTGCAATTGGGATTCCCCACCATAAGCCTTCAAGTACTGCGTTTTCACTGAAATTCGGATCATAACTGCTATTTTTGTTTCCAGCCCGATACTTCACGGAAAATAGAATAAGTAGTGTAAACACCGGCACAACCACACATGCACTCAGTAGTAATGCAAAAAATAACAGTTGACGTTGTTCGTCAGCAACAATGCCGGCAGTGTGAATAACGTCAATTTGTTTACCATGTACCAGCCAAGCAAATACAGCAATCAGCACTCCCGCCACAGTAATCGGAATTATAACGCGCAAACCCCTTTTCATACGTGTTTATATCATAGCGGTTAAGTTTAAATGGGGCAAGATTGATTTTATAGTTCAGCCTGCAGCTCAGCAGCTTTCGCATCATCATTGCTAAAATCTATTTCGTCCAAAGACTTTGTTGCAGCATCCAGGTCCTCTTGTGTCAAAATAACTTGAGCTGAGGTCTCGGTCGCTTCTCTAGACTGACCTTTTGCGTCTGAACGAATAAGCATACGCCAACCAACAAAGCCTAACGCAGCCACTAGCAGCACGACTACTACGATAATTAGTGCTATCGCTCCGCGGCTTTTGTCACCGATCATGAAGCGCCTCCATTAACGCTAGCCTTGTGAGCGGCTTTTACAATTTGAATGAGCTGCTTCACACTGTCGCGATAATCTTTGAGAGCACTGCGCTTAGTTTCGTGTAACGATTTTATTTCCCCGGATGGTTTTTCACCATCAACTTTCGCACAGTCGAATTTTTGTGACTCTGCAACTTCAACTGCAGCAACTGCCAATGCTTCTTTTTCATCAACGAGAGCTGCAGCGGAGTCATACTCAGCACTCACAAGCTCCTTACGACTATAAAAATCTTTTACTTTCGATTCAACTTCTTGAATATGAGCTAGCTGTTCACGACTCATCTTGGCACTGCTTGCTATCAACCCGTTTATTTTTCCCTGACGTTTCTCGCAGAGCTCTAGGCGTTTGTCTTTTAAAGCGATTTTACGCTCAACATGAGAAGCTTCAATCTTTTGTTTTAATTCACTCCTATGTTGCTCAATGCGCTCTTTATGTGACAATACCATTTCAGTAGTATCGCTTCCGACTTCTTGCAACTGATCACGCGTTGTTTTGACCTTCTCACGGGTTTCGCTAACAGTTTGTTCAGCGTTTGTCTTTACCTGGTTTAACCTATCACCTACCGTAGATGAGCCATCGCTATCATATGCGAACACAGGTGTCGCCAGACTCATAGCAACAAGTAATGCTACGATGACGATTGCAAATTTGCTCATATCCCTCCTTAAGCTAAGCTTAATCTGCATTATACCATTTTAAGTAGAGACATTATAAAACCCCGCAGCTAGGCGGGGTTTTATAATCATTGTGACGTATTATTTACTATTACGTTTTTCAATGATTTCTTGTGCAACGTTTGGTGGTACTTCCTCGTACTGAGCAAGCTCCATTGTACTTGCAGCACGCCCTTGGCTCATAGACCGAAGGTCATTAGTGTAACCAAACATGCTCGCAAGAGGTACGAATGCTTTGATCAACTTAGCTCCGCCAGAAAGATCCTCCATGGCGTCAACGCGGCCGCGTCGAGAGTTAAGATCTCCAATGACATCACCCATGAAGTCTTCAGGTGTAGTAACTTCAACTTTCATAACTGGCTCAAGCAGGACTGGCTTTGCTTGCTTGATACCTTCACGTGCTGCAATCGCACCGGCAAGATTGAAGGCGAGTTCAGAAGAGTCCACGTCGTGGTAGCTACCATCATATAGCGTAGCCTTGACGTCCACTACTGGGTAGCCGGCAATCACACCACCATCAAGCGTGTCACTAATACCTTTTTGCACAGGGGTTCGGTACTCTTGAGGAACCACACCACCCTTAATCGCATCGATGAATTCAAAACCTTTACCTGTTTCATTTGGCTCAAAACGTACCCAAACGTCACCGTACTGGCCACGACCACCCGATTGCTTAGCATGCTTTCCTTGCACTTCAGCCGTACCGCGAATTGTTTCACGGAAGGCAACCTGAGGTTCACCAACGTTAGCCTCAACCTTAAACTCACGCTTCATACGATCAATAAGAATATCAAGGTGCAATTCACCCATTCCAGACATAATTGTCTGACCAGTTTCTTCATCTGTGTGAACGCGGAAGGTCGGGTCTTCCTCGGCAAGACGGCCAAGAGCGATGCCCATTTTTTCTTGATCGGCTTTCGTCTTAGGCTCAACAGCGATTGCTACTGGTGGCTCTGGGAATGTGATGCTTTCGAGTGCAATTGGATTAGCAACGTCACATAGCGTATGGCCCGTAAAGGTACTCTTAAGTCCTACAACCGCAGCAATGTCACCAGCGTGGATTTCATCAATTTCTTCCCGCTTGTCAGCATGCATACGTACGATACGCCCTACACGTTCTTTCTCGCCCGTAGTTGTGTTTAGTACGTAGCTTCCGGCTTTTAAGTTACCCGAGTAGACTCGTACGAAAATCAACTTACCTACGAAAGGATCAGTCGCAATCTTAAACGCGATACCGGCCATTGCTTCTGAAGAATCAGGCTTACGACTGATTTCGTCGCCCGTCTTAGGGTTAACTCCCCAAGTATCACCAACATCAAGTGGGTTTGGTAAGAAATCAGCAACCAAGTCGAGTACTTTTTCTACGATCACGCCACGACCGTCACCACCTGTTACCAGGTAAAAATCGCCAGCTAGCGTACGCTTGCGAAGTGCCATTTTTAGTTCGTCTGTAGAGATCGCGTCTGCGCCGCCTTCAAAGAACTTCTCCATAAGAGCATCATCAGCTTCAACGGCTGCTTCAACAAGTAGGGCGCGGGCATTCGTAGCCTTTTCCAACATATCAGCTGGAATTTCACCCTGAACAAGCGCCTTATCGGTGTAATCGCTATAGGTATATGCCTTCATATCAACGAGGTCAATAACACCGTTGATATCTTTTTCAAAGCCGATTGGTAAATGTACCGGCAAGGCATGGCGCGAGAGGCGGTTATGAATCGACTCGAGAGATTTGTAGAAGTCGCCGCCGGTTTGGTTGATCTTGTTGATAAAGCAGATACGTGGCACACCGTACTTGTTTGCTTGACGCCATACTGTTTCGGTTTGTGCTTCTACACCCATCTTACCGTCGAATACCACTACGGCACCGTCGAGTACACGCAGGGAACGCTCTACCTCAGCGGTAAAGTCAATGTGACCTGGAGTGTCGATAATATTAATCTTACAACCCTTCCAAAAACAGGTTACAGCAGCGGACGTAATAGTAATACCACGTTCTTTTTCCTGCGCCATCCAGTCGGTCGTTGCACCGTCACCATCACCACGAACCTCACCGATTTTGTGGTTAATACCTGTACGGTACAAAATACCTTCTGTAGTAGTGGTTTTACCCGCGTCAATGTGAGCGATAATACCGATGTTACGATAGTCCTTTAGTGGGACATCATTTTCAGTGGCCATTCTTCCTGTTTCCTCTCCGGATGAATTAGTAAATATTTTTTGCCATAAAAAATAGCGCTGTTAGAATGATTATACCAGATGTAATCATGCAATACTAGAAGTCTATACGGCGAAATGTCGTGCCCGGAACAACAAAGCCAATCATTATGCGACTTTCTTCAGTATGTTCTGAGCCATCCGATAAAGTAAAACACGCATTCTTAAATACATAGCTGGGCATATACCTAAAAGCGAACTGCCCGATTTCTGTCGCACCCGATGAACTATACGTCTGGTCTGTAGGCGCTACCGATAATCTGAATCCAGCAATTTCGGCCTTAATCTTACCACCCTTTTCTAATAAAGCGGGGGTTGAATCGTTATCGGTCTCATCATCCAAAAACTGTAAAAAACAAGGGCCATGTATTTCAACTTCTGATATTTCTGGCATTAATTTGTCGTAGTCTGTCAGTGTCAACTCAAGAATCGTATCAGCCTCGTCTTCAGTCAAATCATTGGGGTTTAAGTCAAACGCCTTACAATGCTCAAGATATGCACTAAACACCATTTCTAGGTTGCCCGTCAGGTCATACTCGTGCATAAGGAGGTCAAATTCTTCATCAAAACTCTTTATCTCATCCCTAGCCGTTTTTCTGGCATCGCCTTTTCTTTGTGACTCAACCTGATCTAAGAGGGATATTAATGCATAGTGAAAACCTTCACGAAAAGCTGTACCTTCAGCCTCATCGTATTCCTGCTCTTCGTCGATTAATTTCAGTAAATTGGTATATTCCTGCGGTATCCTCGATGCACTGCGCAGTTTTTCAAATGCCTTCTTTGCATCCACTCGCGTATGTTCGTAATAATCTGGCCCGTATTTCGATAATTCGCGGTTCAGGCGTGTCTGTAGCCATCGCTTGATAAATGCTGGCTCACCAAGCTGACTTTCACCGATATCCGTGGCGATGTGTGCGCCTAAGTTTGCGCCAATAAAGAAAGCTTCTGCTGTGTCATTCAAACCAAGCTCACCTTCATTTCGGTACAATGCTAAAGAAAGCGAGTGAAGCACCTCGAATAACTGTCCATGACTATCAGTGTTATCTTGCATCACGTTGCCGAAAATCGATTCAAGATCACTTCCTTCGCTATCGGATTCGATCAAGCGTACGAATTTGTTAGCCATGGATTGGTGAGTCGGCGTAACAATCTCACTATCCGCACTCAATGCCAAATCAAAATCAACTTCACCAATGCCTTCTCGCTCAAACGAATACTGCATTGCTATGTACCCTGAGCCCATTACATATCCAAATCCAACTCTAAATGCTTCACTGTACGCTTCAATGTCAGGAAAACAAGCTTCGGCTTTTTTAATAAACTCCATGTAGGCGTCAGGTAGTAAATCAAGATGTCGCAATCCGAGTAATTTTACTCCATTTGATACAAGGTAAGCTTTTTGAGTTGATGTCTGGTCTTTATATTTTTCATGCTCGGTATCAATAACTATCGCCGTCAAGCCTGACTCCGCCCATTGCTTGAAATAGTCTTCAGAATTCACCCCTAAAGAATCTGCAGTGTGCTCTAACAACCGCAAACCAAGCAGTATACCGCTTTCAAGTGTGGCTTGGCTCATTTCATCATTAAAGTGATTACCCTCAACCCCAGCATCACGTATGAGGTTAACTGCGGCCTGGAATGAGTTAAAGACCGGTCGGCCTAGCTCAACTTGCCGATCATATTCTTCTCGTATGACTTGCCGGATTTGACCCTTTGTTGATAAGAAAAAATCTTCACATATGCCAGAGTGGTCAATTCCCACCAGTGGATCGTAGTCACCTTGGGCATTCGGTCGCTCCACTAAACGACCCTCCTCGGTACAATAGTTTTTATACTGGGAACCGCAACGCTATGTAATGAGCTGTCGCTTCCGGCGAGCGTTAATACCAAACCTTCGGGCGGGAAGTCTGGGCTACGCTCAAACCTAACATCTACAATCGTGCCCGCTACAAGTTCGCTTGTATCTTCAGTGGTATTAATGGCGACAGTTTGATTGTTCAGTATACAATCAATCACTCCAACGACGGCCTTAACAATTGCCTCATTAGTCTGTGAAGCACTATAGGTTGCCACTCTGTGAAGAGCTTCAATCGCCGCATCGGTCAACTCTTCGGTGTCTGGATCGAAGCATTCGGCATAGATAGCTTCCAGCCAGGTACATACCTCTCCTTCACCTTCGTTATCCAGATCAATTAATGCTTGGTCAATTAGCTCTTCGTTATCGAGTTGCTCTACTAAAATCGTTGCACTCTCGAGGGGTACGTGCGCATATGAGTGCAGCGTAGTTTCAACCATCGCCATCTCGTTGGCATGCATGGTTTCTTCGGTATGTGACGAGACGAGTAATCGCATAACAATACTTGGGTAGTAGGTATACTCACCATCTTCCTCCATAATCCGGTATGATGCTTGTATATCTGTATAGTAGCCAGTTCGGTGGTCGCCGAGTTCCATAAACGCTGCCTCACCAATCGTACTGATTAGTAATCGTCCTTCATTTGAGCGATGAAACTCATACTGAGATGGTGGAAGTGCAATACCCTCGCCGTCCGCGACTAATAAACAGTCGCTTAGGCCAATTGCTTCGGCGAGGCCCTGGATACTATATACGCCAGATTCCGCTATTTCGAGCGCTTCTTCCGGACTGTTGCAAGCTTCTACAGTTACCTGGCGTGCTTGCTCTATCATGTAGAGTATTTCTGTTTGAATACCCCGTAAATGCTCGAGTCGTTCTTCGCGAGCCGATGAGGCTTCCTCGGTTATTTCTTCTACCCTACCTTGTTCGGTATGGTGTTCCACAATATCGCCCACACGATCAAGCAAACTTACACCGGTGTAAGTAGGTCGAAAATCGTGGATGGTTTCAAATGGGACAATAAGAAGCGTTTCATCGTCGTTTCCCTCACCGGAACTAGCCACGATAGCCACACTTACCTCATCCTCAATGCACTGGTACACTACCGTCGGTCGATAAACGTATTCAAGCGTTTTTGCCGATAAGCGTAGCGGTATTCGATTTTCCTCTTCATCGAAATAACTTAGGTCTCCCTGAAGAACCAATGCATAGGGTGCATGGTTACTAAATCCGGCTCGGTAGGTTAAGTATTCCGATAATGCATGACGAAGCTGATCGTAAGCGGTAAGTACATCTTGGTACTCGTCGGCAATCGCGGCAGCTAAGTAGAGGGTAGTTTCGGCGTCAAACGAGGTCTCTGGAAGTCCTTGCTCAATCGCCTCTATCAGTTCAGGCCATTCACGTCGTAAATATAATTCGTTGCCTTGCCGTGTAAGTTTGTCATATGTGGCGACATGCTCGTCAGGCCTAGTAATAAATGAGGGCACGGCGTCATCCTTTAGGGAATACGCACATACAAACCGCACGTCCGTATCGTTGCCATCATCTACTATCCCACGTGAGATCAGCTCCGCACCTGCGACGTCCCAGTATATTTCACCTTCACTACGGGTTGGCGTGCCCCACTCTTTTGTCATTGTGTCAAAGACATCCGTATCAATAATATCGCCGAATAAATACAACCTGCCAGAAACCTCGGCTCGTACACCGTGTTGCGGCCACTCCTCATCAAGCTGACGAAGAAGCGAATCATAGCCAATCGAAAGCTTACCGCCTTCGCTATTAATAGCACGTTCGTAGGCTCCTATAAGCTGCAGGTGCTCGGTCATGCCGGGATCAGCCATCCCTGGCCCGTATACAATGGATTTAAAATCAAAATCCGGAGTTGCTGATTCTCCCGCTGTCATTAAGGTAATAGTACTCTACGCTACCTTATGGCACAAGCAAAAGCATGTTGTGTTATACTCTCTAATAATGAGTCGCAAGTCTGTTCGTCTATACTGTTTTTCTCCTCCAGTGATGCTCGCGACATTTGCGATTGAGATAACTTTTGCCCTTTATATTCTGTGGCGTTATAAGTTCACGCCAATTGCCCGCCTTATCATTTCCCTGCTTGTTTTACTGGCGGTATTCCAAGGTACTGAATTCATGCTTTGTGGCGGGCTCGCCTTAGAAGGTGGCACATGGTCAAAAATTGGATACGGTGCAATTACTCTTTTGCCACCACTAGGCATCCACCTTGCATACTTGCTGGCTAACAAAAAGCCCGGTAAGGTTGTGGCTCTTGCCTATACAAGTGGAATTATATTTTTAGCATACTTTGCATTCGCTACACAGGCGATTTCCGGTCATACATGTTATGCGAATTATGTAACGTTCAATACAGCGGACGGTACAACGCTCCCGTATACGATGTACTACTATGGCTGGTTATTTATAGGCACTTTTCTTACGTACAAGTGGGCACCAACACTAGACAAACATCGTAAAGCCGCATTGTATGCATTAATGGCCGGCTACTTATCACTTCTCATTCCTACCACGACAATCACTATTCTTTGGAATGAGGCGACCGCCGGTATTCCGAGCATCATGTGCGGTTTTGCTATTATTCTCGCTGCGTTATTAACACTAAAAGTAGCGCCGGAAAGTATCAAACTAAAAAAGACACATCGTAGCATGCGTCTTAAGCTTCCTCTTTAATCTTCACGTGAGATTTCGAGTGCGCTCACCATTCGCGGGTAACGCTCAGGTGCAGCACAAATGCGTAGAGCAAAGCGGGCGATATTCTCTTCACCCGGCACGAATCCGTCGGCCTGCTGGGCTTCCCAAAGTAGCAGGCGTCGCCATGCTTGAGCAGGTGCTCCGATAACTTCTTTCGCTAGCCCAATTCCGATACTATAGCCGACGTAATGAACTTCGACCATGTCGAGTTCTTCGTTTTTCAAACGGAAACGCTCAACATCCACTATTTGTTGAGCTTCTTTGTATGCCATGTACTTATTAGCAACGCCCACCACTTTATTCTGTGATGGGCGTTCTAGCATGACAAACGACTTTATCCTTGCTATCCGCGAGCAAAGTGCGCGAATGCACGGTTGGCTTCAGCCATCTTGTGAGTGTCTTCCTTCTTCTTGAAGGCAGCACCAGCTTCGTTGTAGGCATCTACGATTTCAGCCGCAAGGCGTCGTTCGTATGGCATGCCACTACGAGCACGGGCACTTTGCACCATCCAGCTATAGGCATAGTGTAACTGACGGTGTCCCTGGACTGGGAATGGAATCTGGTAGTTAGCACCACCAACACGACGAGATTTAACTTCGAAGTTTGGAGATACATTTTTAAGAGCTTTCTCAAACACTTCCAGTGGGTCTTCGCTGTTAAGTTTCTTAGCAGCTTCCTCTAGAGCATGGTAAACAGCGCGTTCCGCAACCAATTTCTTGCCGTCAAGCATTGACTTGTTTATAAGTCGCTGAACAAGTACGCTTTGGTATTTACGATCTGGCTTTAGCTCACGCTGGAGCTTTTTTGTAACTTTACGAGGCATTACTTTTTATCCTCCTTCTTAGCACCGTATTTAGAACGGCCTTGTTGGCGCTTTGCAACACCTTGAAGGTCGAGTGCACCACGAACGATATGATAGCGAACACCTGGAAGGTCAGGAACACGTCCACCGCGAACAAGCACTACGGCGTGTTCTTGTAGGTTGTGACCTTCACCACCGATATATGCCCAAACTTCTTGCTTGTTTGTTAAACGAACACGAGCAACTTTACGAAGTGCTGAGTTAGGCTTCTTTGGTGTTTTAGTGGTTACCTTAATGCATACACCACGCATAAGCGGAGCGTTCTGTTGGTAGTAACGCGTTTTTAGGGCGTTGTGAATTGTGCCAAGCGCAGGACTCTTTGATTTCTTCAAAGCAGTCTTACGAGGCTTGCGAACCAATTGGTTAATTGTTGGCATACTAAATGCAAACTCCCATGTTTTACTAATTATAATGGTTTACAATCAAAGCGTTCAGCGTTGCTATTAATTGTCTCTCGGTCTCTCTTGCTAAAGGAGAGATGAAACTCTTGTTAATGATTTTAACAGAATTGACAGCGCTTGTCTATATTATGCAGCCTTCGTTACGCCGTTGATGTCCTTAGCAAATTTTATTGCCTTATTTAAGGCATCTCGTGCAACGTGCTCGTCGTAGCATTCAATATACGCACTCAGTGTTTCGGTTTTGTCATCCCAGTTATGGACTACTTCATTAAAAAATAACCCGGGTGTACGATTAGCCTGGCCGTCTATATATTCCACGACCATTTCAGCTTCAATTTCGTCAAGCTGACTTGACCTGAAATCAAATGACACTAACTGGCGATCCATCATACTATTATATCACTTATTTGTATAAAAGTAAATCACCTTGGTGTACTGCTATGTAAAGGCCGTTCATTAGTCTCCATATCATTAGGTTCTTCCGAATCAAAAGCCATGACACCTAAATACCCCTCCAAGAGGGGTATTTAGTAGGTGCCACTGCTAGCGTTTTAGGCTGCGAGTTCTACGTCTTCAGCAATGTCAGAGAAATCTTCCTCTTCAATTACTTCTTCAAGAGCGCCTGTTCCTACAGGAATCTTGCGTCCGATGATGACGTTTTCCTTTAGTCCGTGTAGACGGTCGGCCCGTCCACTGACTGCAGCATTGATAAGCACGCGAGTCGTATCTTGGAATGAAGCAGCCGATAGCCAGCTGTCGCTCCAGATTGACACCTTCGTGATACCAAGCAGTAATTGCGTGTATTGTACCAGCTCTTTACCTTCGGCAGCTAATTCAGCGTTAGCCTCAACAACAGCAGCCTTAGATACGATATCACCGGTAACAAAGCTTGAATCACCCGGATCTTCAACCTGAACTCGGCTAAACATCTGTCGAACGATGATTTCAAGGTGTTTGTCGGCCACATCTTGACCCTGCGCAGCGTAGATACGAAGCACTTCGTTAATGATGTAACGCTGTGTTTCTTCAATACCCTTCAGGCGCATTAGATCATGCAGATTCAATGAACCAATCGTCAATCGATCGCCAGCCGTGACATAGTCATTAGCCTTTACTACCATTTGGGTAGTACCTGGAATTTCGTAACGTACAGGTGCAGAAGCATTCGCCGCGATTACTAGTGTATCTTCAGCGACTTCTACTACACCGTCGAACGGTGCAACAAGTGGCTTCGCTTCACCATCAGCGGTTGCGAGTACATCACCGGCTTTCACGTTTGAACCAGCCTTAACACTGACAACGCGTCCCTCTAGTGCAATGCGTTCAACATGTCCGGCATCTGGTGTAACTTGTACGATGTACTTATTGCCATCTTCCCACATGTCTACCAAACCGGTTACTTGAGTAATGAACGCCTGGCCTTTTGGTGAGCGCGCTTCAAATAACTCTTCCACACGTGGCAAACCTTGGGTGATGTCACCACCGGCCACACCAGAAGCATGGAACGTTCGTAGAGTAAGCTGAGTACCTGGCTCACCTACAGATTGAGCAGCGATTACACCAACCGGCTGGCTCTTCGCCACCAGGCTACCGGTAGCCATGTCAATACCATAGCTCTTCTGCGGAATACCACGAAGATTTTTGGTTGAGAGTACACTTTGAATCTTTACAGATTCAATTGATTTATCGTTTTCAATTGCGTTCGCAACCGCTCGAGTGATCAATTCATCCTTCTTAACATGACCGGCTACATCTTCTGCTGCAAATCGTCCAAATAGACGGTTGCCAAAGTCGATCATAGTCTGCTCAGACTCAGATCGGTAAATTGCAAAGCCATCATCATCGCCAGTTTCGTCTTCAACAGTAAACACATCTTGCGATACATCAACTAGACGACGAGTTAGGTAACCGGAGTCGGCCGTCTTAAGCGCGGTGTCAATCAATCCCTTACGCGCACCACGAGTTGCCACGAAAGCTTCTAGTGATGACAGACCTTTCTTGAATGAACTTCGGATAGGTAGCTCAATTTCACGGTTAGTCGCATCAACCTGGATACCAATCATAGCCGAGGCAAGCTTCACGTTTGAAATATCACCACGGGCGCCAGAGTTCACCATCACAGAGATACTGGTGTCCATGTTTGCAAGTTGGCTTTTCAGGAAATCAGTTACCTGGTTGTCGACTGATCGCCAAGCACCAACAGTCAAGTTATACCGTTCCTCGTCAGTAATCAAACCTTGGTCATACTGCTCTGATATCAAGGTTGTCTTTGCATCACCTTCTGCTACGAACTCAGAAATTTCTTCGAAGTTAACGTAGTCATCCTTACCGGTTGATACAGCCGCAACAGTAGCAAAACGGAAGGCTAAGCCCTTCATTCGGTCAGCTGTTTTAGCTGTTTCTTCAGCCCCGTAAGTATCGAAGATTGCAGCAAGAACCTTCTTGAGCTGCTTCTTACTTTGGATGTTGTTGTCATAAGGGAAATCATTCGGAAGGATTTCGTTAAAGAATACACGACCGAGTGTTGTCTCACGCATTTCACCCTTGGCAGCAATACGAATTGGGCTTTGGAGCTGTAGCTTGCCGTCGTCGTATGCCATTTCAGCTTCATATACAGAGCTGTAGGATTTGACTTCTTTGGTTTGCGCACTTGGCTTCTCGTACGTGAGGTAGTAGTTACCAAGCACAACGTCCTGACCAATGTTAAGTACAGGCGCACCATCAGCTGGCTTAAGCAGGTTGTTTGTTGCGCTCATCAGTTCACGAGCTTCACGCTGTGCATCATCTGATAACGGCAAGTGAACAGCCATCTGGTCACCATCGTAGTCGGCGTTGAACCCGTTTGCTACAAGTGGGTGGAGCTGAATCGCTTTTCCTTCTACAAGCTTTGGCATAAAAGCCTGAATTGATAGACGGTGCAACGACGGTGCACGGTTAAGAAGCACATACTTGCCTTCAATAACTGCATCAAGCGCGTCCCATACCAATGCATCGCCGGCTTCTATCAAGCGAGTAGCTGAACGAATGTTATGGGCATGTTCGCCGCGGATCAACCAGCTAATAACGAATGGCTTGAACAATTCGAGCGCCATTTGCTTTGGCAGACCACATTCTTTGATCTTCAGCTTTGGACCTACCACGATTACTGAACGTCCAGAGTAGTCAACACGCTTACCGAGTAGGTTCTGACGGAATCGTCCCTGCTTACCCTTTAGCATGTCACTAATTGACTTCAGACGGCGTCGGCCACCGGTTGCGTTCACGGCACGACCACCACGAGCAGCAGAGTTGTCTACTAGAGCATCAACCGCTTCTTGAAGCATACGCATTTCGTTACGACGAATCACTTCAGGGGCGTTAAGGTCGATAAGTTTCTTCAATCGATTGTTACGGTTAATAACACGGCGATAGAGGTCATTCAGGTCACTCGTAGCAAAACGGCCACCGGTTAGCTGCACCATTGGACGTAGGTCTGGTGGAATTACAGGAAGAACAGTCAGACAGAGGCTGCTTGGCTTAATACCAGCGGCGAGCATGCCCTCGAGTACCTTTAAGCGCTTGAGAAGCTTCTTCTCACGTTGACCTTTAGCCGTTTCAACCTCGGCTGACAGTTCAGCGATAAGTGTTGGCAGGTCAATTTCATCGAGCAGTGCCTTGAGCGCCGTACCACCCATACCAACTGAAATCAGCTCCTCGTACTCTTCTGGCAAGTTACGGTAATCTGTTTCAGCTAGTAGAGCGCCCTTGGTTAGGCTTTCGAGCTGTGTTTTCTTCGTAGTGAATCGCTCTTCAAGCTCTTCAAGTTCACGGGTTTGAGCTTCAGCCAGTACCTTTACATCGGCTCCTTCTGCTTCAGCTTCTTTTTCGTAACGCATTTTGATAGCCATGCGTCCAGCTTCAGTCTCAGCTTCAAGGTCAGCAAGCATCTTATCGCGAGTCTCGGTATCAGCAGCCAGGATTACGTATGTTGCAAAGTATGCAATACGCTCAAGATTGCGAACAGTGAGCCCAAGGAGCAAACTCATTGCACTTGGAGTGCCACGCATAAACCAGATGTGCGCAACAGGTGCAGCCAGGTTAATATGACCCATACGTTCACGACGAACAATGGCTTTTGTGACCAATTCACCATTCTTATCAACAGCAGCTTCGCGTGAGCGAACACCCTTTAGCTTACTATCGTGCGGATTGATATCCTTCACCGGACCGAAGATTCGTTCACAGAACAAACCATCGCGTTCAGGCTTTTGTGTACGGTAGTTAATTGTTTCCGGCTTAGTAACTTCACCGTGACTCCACTTCAGGATGTCATCAGGACTTGCTACCGCTAGGCGGACAGCATCGAAGTCAGCAATACCGGTAGTCGCAACAACACGTGACATTACGCTACCTCCTTATTGTCTTCATCATTAAATTCTTCTGCAGTTTCGACGCTAAGGCCATCTTCTTCTAAGTCGATGTCGTCAGCTTCATCAAATACGGTTTCCTCTTCATCATCAACACTTGGCAAGATTGGATCAGCAGGTACAGTTTTATCTGCAGGACCAGCTTCAGCAATTACTTCTTCAGCATCGATTACATCAGACTCATCAAGTAGGTCGACGCGAAGGCCAAGACCTTGTAGTTCCTTCACGAGTACGTTGAAGCTTTCTGGAAGCTTTGGACCAACGATTTGCTCGTTCTTGATAATCGCCTCGTACGCTTTTGCACGACCGTAAACGTCGTCTGACTTGATAGTTAGCATTTCTTGTAGAGTTGTAGCGGCACCGTATGCTTCAAGTGCCCATACTTCCATCTCTCCGAATCGCTGACCACCATTTTGCGCCTTACCACCGAGTGGCTGCTGGGTAACCATGGTGTATGGACCAATTGATCGAGCGTGGATCTTGTCGCTCACCATGTGGTGCAGCTTAATGATGTGCATCACACCAACAGTTGTTCGCTCTTCAAATGCTTCACCGGTTCGGCCATCAAATAGTTGGCTCTTACCGTCGCGTGCATAGCCGGCTTTTTCGAGTTCTTCAGAGATAATCTCGTCAGGTACACCGTTGAATGGAGGAGTTGCTACCTTGTAACCAAGTGCGCGTGCTGCCATACCGAGGTGTGTTTCAAATAGCTGACCAATGTTCATACGACTAGGCACACCGAGTGGGTTCAAGACTACGTCAACTGGAGTTCCGTCTTCCATGAATGGCATATCTTCTACAGGAAGGATTCGTGCAACTACACCCTTGTTACCGTGACGACCAGCAAGCTTGTCACCAACGCTAATCTTTCGGAGTTGTGCAACGAAAATCTGAATCTGCATGAGGACACCTGCTTTAAGTTCGTGTCCGTTTTCTCGTGAGAAAATCTTAACACCAACAACTTTACCGCCACCAGCATTATTCATGCGCTGTGAAGTATCGCGAACATCCTTAGCCTTTTCACCGAAAATAGCACGTAGAAGACGCTCTTCAGAACTGAGCTCTTGCTCACCCTTAGGAGTAATCTTACCAACGAGTACATCACCAGCTTTTACTTCCGAACCAACTTGAACAATACCAAACTCGTCGAGGTGGCGTAGCGATTCTTCAGATACGTTTGGAATGTCCCTGGTTACAATTTCAGGTCCAAGCTTTGTTTCACGAACTTCTACGTTGTAGTCCTTGATGTTGATGCTTGTCAGGCTATCATCTTGTACGAGTTTATTAGAAAGTACAATCGCGTCGTCCATGTTGTAACCGCCCCATGGCATGAATGCCACAGTAAGGTCGCGTCCAAGTGCGAGTTCGCCTTCAGCAATTGAGGCACCTTCAATAAGAATGTCTCCTTGCTTCACTTTTTGACCACGCACAACACAAGTTTTCTGGTTAATAGAACGATCGTCGTTACTCTTAGCAAAGTGAATCAATTCGTATTTCTTTACGCCGTCTTTATACTTAACATGAATTTCTTCACCGTCTGCACGCACCACTTCACCGTCAGCCTCAGCCACAACGAGTTGTGATGAGTTACGTGCTATTTCTGCTTCGATACCCGTACCTACGGTTGGCGCTTGCGGCGCAAGAAGCGGTACAGCCTGCTTCTGCATGTTCGTACCTGTTAGGGAACGGTCGATACGGTTCTTTTCAATGAACGGGACAAGTGAAGCTGGCGCACCAAGAACCTGCTTATTGGCAGCGTCCATGTAGGTTACTTCACTGGCATCAACTTGCTCTGGCAGGAGTCCGTTACGGGCGCTTACACGCTCGGCAACGAATGCACCATTCTTATCAAGTTCAGCACCAGCATCAGCAATCACTTCAACAGCTTCCTGTGAGGCATCCATATAGACTACTTCATCGCTTACTTTACCGTTTTTTACCTTTAGATATGGAGTTTCAATAAATCCATACTCATTAACACGTGCGTACGATGCAAGGTTAAGTACCAGTCCAATATTCGCACCTTCAGGTGTTTCCACCGAGCAAAGCCGGCCGTAATGAGTTGGGTGGGCATCACGAACGTCAAAGCCTGCACGTTCGCGAGATAGACCGCCTGGACCCATTGAGCTTAGTCGACGCTTGTGTGACAGCTCAGAAAGTGGGTTCACCTCGTCCATAAGCTGTGATAGCTGTGAACTCGCGAAGAACTCACGTACAGCGGCAACAACCGGGCGGGCGTTGATTAGCTGTGACGGAGAAACAGTCTCAAGATCGCTCATACTCATGCGATCCATCGCATTTCGTTGCATACGAAGCATACCGACACGGAACTGACGAGCAACCAGCTCACCAACGAGCTTGACTCGACGGTTTGAAAGGGCGTCGATGTCGTCTTGGGCTTCTTGGGTATTATTGAGGCGAATGAGTTCGCTGATAATAGCGACAAGGTCGCTCATCTGGAATACACGATTCTCAGTGGTGTTTGCAACCTCAAGACCAAGCCGTTGGTTGAGTTTGTAACGACCTACGCGAGAATAGTCAAATCGCTTAAAATCAAAGAACATCCGCTCAATCATTTGGCGAGCGTTATCAACGGTAGCCAAATCTCCAGGGCGAAGACGCCGATATACTTCAATCAAAGCTTCATTAGAACCACGAGCAGGGTCTTTTTCTAGAGTTGCTTCGATGTACTTAACGTCACCGGTATCAACTTTTTCAAATAGAGCCTTGATTTCAGAAGTCTTACCGTGACCAAGTGCACGAAGCAGTGTGGTTACAGGTAACTTGCGCCGGCGATCGATTTTTACATACAGTGCGCCGTTTGAAGCAGTTTCAAACTCTAGCCAAGCTCCGCGGCCCGGAATAAGTTTTGCCCCATAATTGTTACGGCCACCCACGTTTTCCGCCGTAAAGAAGACACCGGCTGAACGGATAAGCTGAGAAACAACTACGCGTTCCGTACCGTTAATAACGAACGTACCGCGGTCGGTCATCCATGGGTAGTCACCTAGATAAATTTCTTGCTCTTTTACTTCACCAGTTACCTTATTGGTTAACTCTACGGTTGCATGTAGAGGTGCGTCGAAGGTAATGTTGTTTTCTTTTGCAAAACTTTCAGAATTTTTTGGACTCTGAAATTCGTATTTGCCAAATCGTAGCTCCAGCTTTTGGCCGGTATAGTCTTCGATTGGGTTTAGCTCCGCGAAAATTTCAGACAAACCAGTTTCGACGAATTCACGCCATGAATTCTTCTGGTGGTCCATTAGGTTCGGGAGTGGGAGTGCGGTGTCGTCTTTTGTAAAGAAGACTCGTTGATTAGCAGCAGGCTTTGTTGCCACGTGTACTCTCCTCGCTAGAGTTAATTTGGTGATATAGGGTTGGGTGGGTCCTAAAGGGTTTCTAATCTACTCCAAACACGCAAAAAACGCCCCGCCCAGGCGTGCGTATGGATAGCAAGCAGTTATGCAACCTTCATTACACTCAGTATGCGCCTGAAAAAGACGAATGTCAATATGCTACATGCCAGTTGCTAGATTTTTTTAACAACTTTGTCAACGAGGCCATACTCTACAGCTTCATCAGAGCTCATCCAGAAATCGCGATCAACATCTTTTTCTATTTTTGAAAGCTTTTGACCTGTGTTCTTGGCAAGAATTTCGTTCAATCGCTTCTTTAGGTAAATTCCTTCACGTAACGTAATTTCTTGATCGCTAATCTTGCCTTGAGTGCCGCTCGAAGGCTGGTGAATCATGATACGTGAGTTTGGCAGTGCATACCGCTTACCTTTTGTACCGCTACTAAGCAAGAAGGCTCCCATGCTTGCCTGCAACCCTATGCCGTAGGTCGCCACATCTGGTGTTATAAACTGTATCGTGTCAAAAATAGCCAAGCCATCATATACACTACCGCCTGGACTATTAATGTACAGGGAAATATCAGCTTTTGGGTCCTCGTGTGCGAGGAATAGCAACTGGGCTACGATGAGATTCGCCGTATGCTCATTTACCTCTTCACCTAAAAAGATAATTCGCTCTTTTAATAAACGTGAGTAGATATCAAAGGCTCGCTCACCCATAGGCGAACTTTCTATTACCGTTGGCACAAGATAATTGCTAGGTTTCATAATGATAGTATACACAAAAACTAGCACTCAGGCAATGCGAGTGCTAGTTAGATATTCAGTGTTGCAGCTCCCGGCAAAGCGCAACGATTACCCTAATGGCCTTTCTAGTTACGGACGCTCTCGAACGTCCTCTTCGAAACCCATTCCCCAGACCACCAGTAGTACTCCAGCGAATCCTGTCAGTCCAGCGCATGCGGCGAATCCAATCAAGATACCTTTTTTCATGCCCGCTCCTCTCGTGCTTTGCCGGGAGCTGGTGAAAAGAATACTACTTTTTTTCGTTCAATTCAACCAAAAGATCAACTGTTTTTTCGGTGAGTAAACGGTTGGCTATATCGCGCTGTGCTTCTGGTTGATCAAACCGCTTTGCCATTTCAGGATTATTGGCATACTGCTGCTTGTAAAGATTAATATGCTCGGCCAGTTCATCCGCGGTTGCTTCTACTTTTTCAACCTTAGATAGTTCAGCTAGCACCAAGCCAGCCTTTACACGCTTTTCGGCGGCCGGAGTAACTTCTTTCTCTTGCCATTCCTCCTTGGTTTTAAATCCTTGATTGGCAACATACTGCTCAATCGTAAGACCCTGGTACATTAAGTTTTGGGTCATATCTTGTTCAATACTACGCTTCTGATCTTCAAGTAAAATCTCAGGAACTGGGATCTCTGAAGCTTCAATAAGCTTTCCTACAAGGTCATCCTTTAATTTGTCGGCCACTTCACGCTCTTTTTGAGCGGTTAGCTCTTTCTTGATGTCCTTCTTAAGGTCAGCCAGTGTCTCCAAGCGGGTATCAGCTTTTTTTGCGAACTCATCATTTAGTTCTGGTTTCTTAAGCTCTTTCACTTTCTTTAAAGTAGTCGTAAATACCACGTCCGCATCAGCAAGATCAGCTACGTGGTAAGATGCAGGAAACTTAAGGGCAAGGTCAAACGTGTCTCCAATTTTTTTACCAACAATTCCTTCTTCAAATCCAGGAATGAAAGAATCTGAACCGAGCTTCAGTTCATAGTCTGTTGCCGTGCCACCATCGAAAGCAATATCATCTTTCTTGCCTACAAAGTCGATAACTACTTCATCACCATTTTTAGCTGGTCGTTCAACTTCCTCTTTTTCGCTCATTCCTTCGCGCATGCGCTCCAAAATGTCAGTTACATCCTTTTCGGTAACTTTCACTTCCCCGCGCGATGCACCGAGTTTTTTGTAGTTACCAAGTTTTACTTCCGGCAGAATATCCACCTCGGCAGTAAACTCCATTTCCTGGCCGGGAACAAATTTCTTCAACTCAACAGCCGGACGATCGAGCGCCTGGATGTCTTCTTGCAGGAATGCTTCGGCAACAGCCTTGCTTAAGGCGTCGTCGGCAGTTTGTTGTGCCAATAGGTTTGGATCAACGTGCTTGGCAGCGACACTTGCCGGTACTTTGCCTTTACGAAAACCAGGTGCTTTGATTTCGCGAGCTAATTTCGTGAGCGCCACTTGTTCGGCAGCATCAAGCTCTTCTTTACCTAGGGTAATAGTTAGGATTACTTTTGTTGGAGATAGGTTGTTTACTTGGGTCTTCATCATACTAAAGACCTACTATAACAGATGTAGACTACTCGAACAACTCGTCATCGTCGACCGAGTACTTACGACGCCTATCTTTGATGTGCGTAACTAAACGTTCAAAACTCAGGGTCTCTTCGTCGCCGTTTTTTGTATTCTTGAGATTATACTTGTTAGCTTTCATTTCAGTTTCGCCAACAAATAGTATATAAGGAACCTCTTTTTTTACAGCCGTTTTAATTTGTTTATCAAGTTTACGACCAGTAAAGTCCACCTCAGTATTGACACCCTCATTGCGCAGTCGGGCGGCGAGCTCTAGTGCCCCTTCAAGTGTACTTTCGCCCAAAACCGCCATATATACCTCGGTGGTAGATGCAAATTCAGGTAGTAGCGCATGGCTCTCAAGAAACAGCTCTGTCGGTGAGAGCCCCGGGGCCATACCAACAGCACTGACTGGTTCAGCTCCAAACAGCCCCACTAATCCGTCATAGCGGCCGCCGCCGAACATCGCTCGATTATTATCAGGATGAGTGTCAAAAAATTCAAACACCGTACCGGTATAGTAATCAAACCCACGCATTAATGTAATATCGAATACGGCATTAGATACGCCACGAGATTCCAGCAATTCGAATAGCTTGGCAAGCTCCGTTACCGCCTCATTGTTCGCAATCTGGGCTGGCAAGCTAGATATGCCCTTTGCAACAAGCAACTGGGCGATTTTAGCTAGCCCTTCTTTGGCAGACTCAATACCAAAGATCTCGATTGCCTGATCGCGAAAAGCTTCATTGGTTATTTTATTCTTTCGATCAAATAACTTCACCATAAGCGGCGCCTGGATAGGATCAAGCCCTAAGTAATCGTGCATCATAGCGTCAATTACCTTACGGCTATTCACCTTAATCGTATACATGTCTGTCGTTGCACCAAAAGCCTTCATAGTCTCGTACCCCAAGGCTATTATTTCGGCATCAGCTTGTGGACCATCAGCTCCGAACACATCAACGTTCATTTGCCAAAATTCACGTTCACGTCCACGTTGAGGACGTTCGTAGCGCATAAAGTTAGCAATACTAAACAATCTAGCCGGATATGGCAACTCTTGGCGACGCGCCGCAACCATACGGCTGATACTAGGCGTCATTTCAGGCCGAATTGCCACCTGACGGTCACCACGGTCGGTAAATTGATACGTCTGCTCGCCGGCTAATTCCTCACCGCTCTTAGCCGTGTATATTTCGAGCGGTTCAAGCATCGGGGCACCATATTCTTCGTAGCCGAATTTTTTAGCAGTACGTGCCCATACACTAAAGATATAGTTTTGAATACGCTTATCAGCCGGATAGTAGTCCCGGGTGCCTTTGTAGGGGTTGGTAGAGAGGGAACTCATTTCTGTCATTTTCACATGTTTCTCCTTAGTTTGCAAGCGTAAGTACTTAAATTTGATATCCAGTTCGTTCAGCTAACACAAGCCCGACTCGTCCGAGCGACCTTAGTGCATACTTCATATTTTGCTTAAAAGTCAGGTTTTCGTTTGCCGCACGAAAATCAATAAGAGTAAATCCTGCTTCATCATCATAAAATGCATTCGCGCCACTATCGTTCAAGCCGTCAATCATCAATCCAGCCTCTGTTGCCGCGGCGACAGTATCAATTAAGGTATCGATCTGCTCATCAGTAACATTATTCCTGGCGAAAGCTTCATCGAGCGCAGTAACAGACTGCCCAGAAGCAAAGTCATAGATTGTAGCACCTGTTTCTGGAGAAGCTGCACAAAGTTGCTCTAAGCCTGCAATTCCATTCGCTCTTTCGCCAATCATTATCGCATTCATAACGACTTTGGCTGTATCCCTGCGTCGTCCCCGGATACTTAGGCTATTTGCGATTTTTACAGCATAAAGCCGTTCCTGCTCTTCAATGCGCCATACCTGTGATTCACTACCGCTACCCACATACAATGCAGGGCCGCTACCCTTTTTTATGGTGTTGACGATTTCTGCGAACCGAACATATTCATCTAAAAATTTATTCATATTTCCTCCAAAAGTAATTAAATATAAGAACCGCCGAAACGATGTCCGGCAGTTATATTATTTTCAGAGAATATCTAAACTACCCGACACGTTTCGGCAACAGATGTGTGTGGTATGTTCGAATGTTACGCATTACAACCATAGTAGTTTCCTAAGTAGGGACTGTCAATTCCCTTTCGATAAATTTTACGACAGCATCTTGAGGTGGCTCCGATGAGTCGATGAGATCTTTTAACCCAATCACTTTTTCATACAACCCGTTTAGATTTAAATCTTCGCGTCGTGGCGCTAGGCGGGCTACTACGAACCCATGCTCATCTGCAAAACCGAGTTGATGTGCCTGAGTTGCGGTTTGGTCATCCGTGCTAAAATCAACAGTTACGTCCAATGCTAAACGTGGAGCGGGAACTCCCAATTCGCTGGGTTGGCGGATGTGGCTATACTGCAACGAAGAATAATCTGCAGAAGATTCATCTAGCCTATCCTTGAACCGACGTAGGGCAATATTTTCAATGTCATCTTGACTCTCGCATAGTTCCAATGAGTAGAATGCGAGTGCAAAACCCGTACGTTTAAGCCTTTCAGCAGCAAATGGATTCAATAAATCAACCAGTGAACGATGCACGTCTTCACCTGGAATAAATGCCATTTGCGTAGCTATGTGATTTGGGTTGCTCATACTACTGCTTATTATACACTATAATTTATGTTTTTGCAACCAAGCATACATCGCCACACCAGCCGCGACTCCAACGTTAATTGATCTCGTACTTCCATACTGCTCAATCGCTACAATTTGGGTAGCCACTTTCAGCATATCTTCTGATAATCCAGGCCCCTCAGCACCGAACACCAATACACACCTTTTAGGCAGAGCAGCCTTGTTAAGCGTTATTGCTCCTTTAACGTTATCAATTGCTACGATTTCGACTTCCTCATCTTGCATGCGGTGTTTGAAAGATTCAACTGTTTGATAGTAGTGCACGTGCAAATACTTATCGGTGGCCATGGCTCCGCGTTTATTCCATTGCTTCCGGCCAATTACATGCACATGGCGCACGCCGAACGCATTAGCGCTTCGTACAATCGTACCCATATTAAAGTCACGTTCTAGGTTTTCGATGGCTATTTCAAGTTCGGTACCGTGCTTATCGAGTTCGGCAACAATATCTACTTCGGCCATACCCTTGAACTGGTCAACAACATTTCGTGTATCATTCATTATTTAAGTGTAGCTTAATCGCACAAGGTTACGACATAATTAAGAGGCTTCAATTGAAACCTCTTAATGCTTATATATCTAGTGGTACACGAGAGAGGACTTGAACCTCCACGTCCCGAAGGACACTAGCACCTGAAGCTAGCGCGTCTACCAATTCCGCCACTCGTGCATACCCTGTATTCACGCAGCGCGTCTACGACTACTTACGTTCCACGCAGCCGCCACTCGTGCATACTGTTAAATAAGTATACCTAATACTTTGCTAAGTATCCAGTCGCAGCCGGAGCTTCATACGAGCCGCGGACTTGCTTAACAAGCTCACGAACAGGTGTACCGTACTTAACGCCGGGATTCAACGTACCATGTGGGTCAAATACGTCTTTCAATTTTTTGAATAGCTCTTGGTGCTTGTCATCTTCTGTCTTTAAGCTAGCGCCGAATCTACCCTCGCCGCTATCGCCGAATACCGCACCGTCATGACTCTCAACCAATGCAGCCAGCTCTGTCATAAGCTTGAAAAGCTTTTGCTTATCCGCTACAGCCGCCATTCGAAGCACGGGGCGAACGTACCACAGCTCCTCTAGAGGCCGACCATACAGCGCCAGTGGTGTGTGGTGTTTTTTAGATAGTTCTTCGAGCTGCGTCGAAAAAGCTTCAAACCGATTAGTTGGCACATATACACCGTCTAGTGTTGGCGGTGTTGAAAAATCTTGTTTTTCGGGATTAAGTAACCAGTAGGTAACCGCGGTAATAGCCCGTAAATCACTATTATATAAATCATCCTCAGCCGCGCTGTAAGCTGGTAATCCCTTAAGCTTCGCTAATAATTTTTTAATTTTCTTTTTGCGAACCCTTTCAACAAAGTCATTTATAGTTACTACGACTACTGCCGCCAGTTCGCCTAGTTGCTCGGTCGCATCTTCGTAGAACCTGAAGTTCTTACCCGCTATTGCTGCCGCTTCAAAATATTTGCTATCAACGTATTCAACCGCCGAGGGGTCACAAGAATCAATAACATCAAGTGCGTCTAATGCTGCAGCTTTGTCAGCAAACGCCACAACGACGGCTGACGGATTTTGATTAACAAAATCAGCTTTTAGAATCATCTCGGATATAATTCCTAAACTACCTTGGCTGCCAACAAAAAGTGGCGTTAAGTCGAATGATCCGTGCTTATCTTTTACCATCTCAAGACCGGCGTACCCTATGTGGTCTAGCCGGTTGTCATCATGTACCAGCTGGTCAAGTAATTCTGCGTTCTCCTCGATTAACGTATCGACTCCACGGTAAATATCGCCTTCGAAGTTCTGCTGACCCTTCTTTTTTTCAAACTCACGCTTTGATAAGCGCTTGGTTTGCAGCACATCGCCATTCGCCAATACAACCTCGAGTTGGTCTACATATTCGATTGAGTTGCGCTGCGAGGCCACCGCACCTCCAATAGTTGCCATTTGGTGGTCCCAGCGGAGTTCAGGAATAGCCGTCCCGTACAGCGCGAGTGCGCCTGAAAGAGCGTTGATAGTTACGCCAGGCTGCACACGTACAAGTTTCTGCTTTTGATCATACTCAAAAATACGGTTCATGTGCACATGCGGCACAACTACCATGCCGTTGCCGATAGCTGCCCCAGTTGTGTTAGTGCCTGCTCCACGAGCAATTAGCGGCAGCGTATGCCCCTTCTCGGCTAATTGCCAGGAGAACCTAGCTATTTTGCGAATGTCACTCGTTGAGCGCGGGTAGGCGACCATGTCGGGCGTGTACTGCAATATGCTGCCATCGTGCGCATACGCATGTCGCACACTAGGCGATACGATAACCTCACCAAGCATATGCGTGTTAAGATATTGTGCAATTTTGTTCACTTTAAATACCCCATATTGCTTATTATCATAGCACAAGCGGCTTGGTTGTTACCTCTTTTTATATTCACTATTTTTTGCTATAGTAATGAAGCTATCTTGCGGATGTGGTGGAATTGGTAGACACGCATGCCTTAGGAGCATGTGCCTTCGGGCGTGAAGGTTCAAGTCCTTTCATCCGCACCAAACTAAAAGACATCATGGAAACGTGGTGTTTTTTAGTTTATTGCATGCAGCTCCATGAACCTTCACAGCTTATGCTTTGCATAGGTGAAGCTAGTGCCTTAGGCACGCTTTGCCCAAGTCCTTTCATCCGCACAAAAGAAAAATACCGGTCTTGATGATCGGTATTTTTCTTTGCATATTCTTATTACTATTGCTCAAAATCAAAAAAGCACCTAATCGACGCCTTCTAGGCGGTAGAAGGTGAGATTCAAGTTTCCATAACTACGATTGTCCACCACAACAACTCCGGTCTTGGAAGGAACCTCACCCTTACCTGGATGTGATAATACCATAAGCGCGCCAGGCTTGAGAAGCCCAAATAAACGTTTTACTGTGGAAAACTGTGTATCGTGGTATGGAGGATCTGCAAATATTACATCGAATTTTTCGTTTTCACTAGTGTTAACCCAATTGGAAACTGTCGTTTTAACTACTTTGGCATTTTTTATGTGTAATGTACCGATATTTTTTTGAATTATTTTTGCTGCAATACGATCTTTTTCAATAAATATAGCCCCAGACGCACCACGACTAAGCGCTTCAATCCCCAAGCTTCCCGAGCCAGCAAAAGCGTCCAATACTCGAGCACCGGGTAGCTCGGCAGCAATACTATTAAATAAAGCATTCCGCGCGCGCTCACTCATAGCATGGGTACTGCTTCGATCAGGTGCGTCTAGCGTACGTCCTCCGAATTTTCCTGAGATTATACGAATGTTCATGCCTGGTTTTCCTTAGTTGCCATATTGTAAGCTTCAAGCCACGCAAGCTCAACGGCATGAATAATGGCGGGAATAAGAATTCCTGTTGTTTGGCGGGCTAGAGCACTCGTCCAACCTTCCCGCTTAAATCGTTCGTACATTCCAAGGTTATTAATAGCCACAATCATATCGATATACATTGCCTCAAATCCACGCTCGTCCAAGTCACGAACTTCTTCATTAGTCGCGGCCGCGACTCTAAACGATAAAGGCTTTGCAGCAGTTGCTACGCCCGCTTCAAATAATGTATGCGTGGTCATAATACCTTTAGCGCCCCAATAGCTCCAGTTATTTTTAATAAATTGCCGCTTTGAGCCATTGCTTGCCATTACGAGTTTGCTTCGAACTTTTGTACTACGCTCACCGTCATGACGAATGCCTTTAAGCTGCTCATCTAGCGGATCGTGGTGTGCTGGAGTTAACCCATCGGTAACAGCATGGGCTAACCAAGCGGCTTCAAATGCCGCTCGAACGCTGTCCTCATCCTGTAATGCCTTTGCAAGGTTCTGTATATGATTTCGTATTGCAACCAGGAGTGTGCTCGAGGAAGTAATATTAGAAGGATCAATGAAGTGCCAGGGTTCATCACGTCCGGGACTTTTCAGCTTAATCCCATCTGGCCCGCGACTGCCCTCAAAATGTAATATCTCGGCTATATTTGGAAACTTGAAAGAATTGACGTGACGTTCAAAGTGCCGCCTAGCGACGCGGTCTATCTTTTGATGTGTCCCAATAACACGACCTGTACGTTTCTGTCGCGGTATTGGCCCGAAGGCGTACATATACGATTCCTTGTTTGATTAGTTTAATGTCGTAAGGCGCTGGTATCGTTGGACTTCATGCGCTAACTGCTTGTATTGTAGCAAATCTTCACCCGAAGCTACGAAGTACTCTGCGGCTTGCTGGGCACGCTTAATAAGCGCAGTGTCGCTAAGTGTCGCCACCTGTAAGTTTAGCGCACCGTGCTGAGCGCGACCGTAGACTTCACCTGGACCTCTAAGTTTTAAATCTACTTCGGCCAAATAGAAGCCGTCATTCGATTTTTCAATCTCGCGTAGGCGCTGTGACGGTTTTTTCGTATCGGACGTAAGTAGGTAGCAAAAACTTTGATGGGACGATCTGCCCACGCGGCCACGCAACTGATGAAGCTGGCTTAGACCGTATTGCTCCGCATCCTCTATCAGCATAGCAGTCGCATTTGGTACGTCAACGCCAACTTCAACAACTGTAGTACTCACTAGGATATCAATTTTACGAGTCAAAAATTGCCGCATAACCGATTCTTTTTCAGCCGGTTTCATACGGCCATGAAGTAGTCCGATTTTTCGATGGCCAAATATGGAATTCTGTAATTTCCTGTACTCAGCCTCGACACTCTTTGCTTCATTTACCGGATTGTCATCAATCAGACGACAGATAACATACGCTTGCCGGCCTTCGTTTATCTGCGCGTCAATTGCTTGATACAGCTCCTTGCGGCTGACAGGTGACCAAATCTTCGTAATAATCGGTAGGCGGTTAGCTGGTTTTTGTTTGATAATAGAAATATCTAACTCACCGTACACAGTAAGTGCCAAGCTGCGAGGTATTGGCGTCGCTGTCATTGTAAGCAAATGAGGCATCCGCTCTGACTTATCAAGAAGTTTTTGACGCTGATTTACACCAAAGCGATGTTGCTCATCAATTATTACCAGGCCGAGCTTATGGAATTGAACAGTGGGCTCAAGTAAAGCGTGAGTCCCTACAATGACTTGGGCTGTGCCGTTTTTTATATGTTCTAGGAGAGGTTTCCGCTGTTTCATAGATACACTCCCTGCTAAAAACGACACGACTACACCGTAAGGTTCAAGCAAATTTGCTAATGTTTTCGCATGCTGTGATGCCAGTATTTCAGTAGGCGCCAGTATCGCCACTTGGTAGCCAGCAGCTACCGTCTGGCGTGCGGCGACACCCGCTACGACCGTCTTTCCCGCACCAACATCACCCTGTAGCATACGGTTCATCGGTTGTGTCTTTTCAAGATCTTGCAGAATTTCCCACGCAGCTTGTTTTTGTCCTGGGGTTAGCTCAAATGGCAACGAAGCAACAAATTGCTTCACGACAGCTTGGTCAAAAACAATTTGCCAGCCGTTTAGTTCTGCATTCTGCTGCTTATTACGCCTGGAAGCGAGCAGAAGCTGGAACAGCTCTTCAAATGCTAATCGTTCTTTTGCCAGTGCGATGTCGTTCACATTCGCGGGAAAGTGCAAGCCCGTAAGTGCATCTGCAAGAGGAACGATCTTTTGCTTTTTCACTATATCTGACGGCAAGGTGTCAGGTAGCATTGTAATTAATGGCCGAAGTTCGGCTAATACCTTACGTATCAACTGACTTTTTAATCCTTTGATTGCTGGGTAGATAGGTAGCACTCGATCAGTCTGCACCGGTAAGTCACTTACTCTTTCGGCACTAGGATTGGTCAGTTGGTATTTGTTATAAGAAAACTCGAAGTCACCTGAAAAAAAGAATTCTTGTTTTGAATCGCTAAGCTGCGTTGTACGATACGCCTGATTAAACCACACAGCCTGCACCTTACCTGTATCATCAGCTAACACGGCTGTAGTGACTTTTATGCCCCGACGGACCATTTTTGTCGTCACAGATTCGCACCGTGCCCGAATAGTACGCTTACCCGGGCTTAAGTCGGCAATGTTAGATACTTCCGAAAAATCTTCATGCTTTCGGGGCAAAAAGTAAATTAAGTCCCGAACTGTCTCTAGTCCACTCAAACTAAACTGCTCAGCGGTTTTAGGCCCCACACCTTTTATACTAGAGAGCGGTGTTTGTAGATTCATCCTCGTTCAAGTGCAATACCTTCAAGTTCACGCGCAAGATTTTCTAAGTCTTGGTTAAGAATGTCATAACCAGCTTCAGCATTAGTAGTTTCTTCGAACCACTGCGAGTAAAACTTCATTTTTGGCTCTGTTCCACTTGGCCTGATAGTCACGCGGCGGCGCTCATCGCCGAATTCATACACAAGTACGTCCCCGTTAATACATTCGATTGGTGATTCTTCGCCGTTTTCAACGTTTCGCTTAATCAGTGTTTTGTAGTCAGACACGGCCGTAACCCTGTGGCCAGCAATTTCTTTTGGTGGGTCAGCTCGAAGACTGGCCATGATTGACTGCATCTGCTTAAAACCATCGGCTCCAGGACATTGCAAAGTGTCGAGTCGTTCTACGTATAAGCCATACTCGCTATAAAGTTCAAGCATACGATCCCATAACGTCTTGCCATCTTTCTTTAGCTCTGCAGCATACTCGGCTAACGGCAAAGCACCTACCGCACCGTCCTTGTCGCGGGCATAATCACCCTTTAGTAAGCCGTAACTTTCCTCACCACCGATTACAAATATTTCGTCGGTGTCCTCTTTTTGCTTGATTAACTCACCAATGTATTTAAAGCCCACGAGCATGTTACCGTAGGTTGTTACGCCATACTTATCGGCAATGGTAGTCATCATGTCGGTAGTTACAATGGTTTTAGCAATGTAGTGCTTATCGGTTAGCGTACCTTTTTCGTGCTGCTTACGCAGGACATATTCTGTTGCCAAAACGGCCGACTGGTTGCCATTCAAATACACCGCTTCTTCACCTTGACGAACCATTACACCAATACGGTCGGCGTCCGGATCGTTAGTAATAGCAATATCAGCATCTTCGGCTAGCATTAGTGCTACCGCTCGGTCGTTGGCAGCTTTTTCCTCTGGATTAGGCTTACCGTTTTCAACAGTTGGGAAATTACCATCTGGTGTCATTTGCTCGGTAACAGTACGGATTGAGACAAATCCAGCGGCTTCGAGTACTGGCAATGTGTTTCGCTGGCCGGCACCATGAAGCGGTGAGTAAACAATAGTCAAATCACGCTCAACACCCTCAGACTGAGCAATTACCGCGGCAACGTATTTATCATCCATTTCTTCACCAATCATCTGGATTTGACGGTTTTCTACAGCCGCGTCAAAGTCTAGCGTATTAATCTGCTCAATCTCGGATGCCACCTTTAGAACGCCCTTATCGTGCGGAGAAACCAGTTGCCCTCCGTCGCTCCAGTAAGCTTTAAAACCATTATCGGCAGGTGGGTTGTGACTAGCGCTGATTACAATGCCTACAGCAGCACCTAATTCACGTACCGCAAAGCTCAGTTCGGGTGTAGATCGAAAACTTTCAAAAATATATACCTTAAAACCATTAGCAGCGCACACAGTTGCAGCATATTTACTCAGTTCTTCGGAGCTTAATCGCGTATCACAGGCTATTACAATGCCTTTGTCTGGTGCCTGCTCGTCAAAACTCTTAGCGTAAAGGCATAGCGCTTGCGTAGATTCGCCAATCGTGACGCGGTTAATGCGGTTCGATCCAATACCAGTAGTGCCACGACGCCCGCCAGTCCCGAACTCAATCACCTTAAAGAATGCGTCTTCGAGTGACTGCCAATCTTGAGCAGCAATCATTTTTTCAAGCTCTACTTTATATTCAGCGTATTTTGGTTCAGTCAGCCAAGTCGTAATGTTTTTGGCAGCCTCTTCGGATACGTGGTTTATATAATCCATACCTCTCCTTTTGGTCTTCGTAGAGTCTTTATTATACCGTGTTATGTTGATTGGCGCGAGCGATTGATAACTTGCAGTAACTCGTCGTGAATAACTCCGTTTGTAACCACCGCACCAGTAAAACCGTTAATATAATCAAGCTGCTTGCCATCGAATGAGGTTAACATACCACCCGCTTCTGTCACGATTACATCAACTGCCGCCATGTCATATGGATTTACCATTTCTTCTAAATATCCTACAAATCGTCCTTCGGCCACGCGCACAGATTTTGCTACCGCGCCGCTAAAAACGGCCATGTCGACCTTGCTATCGATGAATTCGCGCAGATACGCAGCATCATTACGTATCCTACTCGGACTTGATAACGTTGCTAATATGCCGCTTTGTAGCGAGTCGCTATTTACCCGTAGCGGCTGGGCGTTACAAAACGCGCCCTCACCCATAACGGCACTATAAAGCATCTCTAGTTGCGGCTCATATGCCACACCTACTGTCGGCCTACCATCAATCACCAAGGCAAGTGAAAACATGGCCGTTGGCACGCCCCATGTAAATGCCTTCGTACCATCAATAGGATCGCAGAGCCAGCGCCGGCCTGTGCCATAGCCGCCAGTACTTTCCTCTTCGCCAACAACAATATCATCTGGGAAGTGCTCTCTCAGCTCCTCAATCACCATACGATTAATAGTTGTATCGGCAATAGTTAACGGTGTGCCATCAACTTTAATCATTCTTTGCTGACCATCTTTAAAATACCTACGCATAATTTTGCCTGCCTTAAAGGCGATTTGCGTAGCGACTTCTAATTCGACTTTATAGCTGGTCATGAACTAATACAAAACCGTTTTTGCCTTTTTTGATAAGCGACGGTGCAACAACTACAATTTCTTCAAATATTTTTTCACCGTTCACGCTAACTGCATTGTTTTGGATCAACTTACGAGCTTCACCGTTACTATTCGCAAGGCCAGCAGTAACGATTATTTCTACTACATTGCCAGGGCGTGCTACTGGAATCTCTGAAGTAAGTTCAGCAAGATCAGCGCTGTTAAGGTCGGAGATTTGGGTTGAGCCAAACAATAAACCGGTTACTTTCTCTACCGATTCACGTCGCTCACGGCCATGAATCAACTCGGTCACTTCGCGAGCTAGCGTTTTTTGTAATAACCGAGCGCCAGGATTTTGCGTATGGTTTTCAATTATTCCTTCGATAGTCTCTCGGTCGAGCAGTGTATAGATTTTAATCAAGTCTCCTGCCGTTTCGTCGTCGATATTTAACCAGAACTGATAAAACTTATACGGACTAGTTTTATTCGGGTCGAGCCAGATTGCCCCTCCTTCCGACTTACCAAACTTCACACCAGTTTGTTTATTCACGACTAGCGGCGCCGTAAATACATGTGATTCTGCCCCTTCAAGACGACGGATGAGCTGCACACCACTAATTGAATTGCCCCATTGATCCGCTCCGGCAACTTGCAGCGTTGCTCCTTTATGGCGGTACAGGTGTAAGAAGTCATAGCCTTGAATCAAGCTGTAACTAAATTCCGCATAACTAATACCGTCGCCGTCTTTTCCGATACGGTTTTGTACAAACTCGCGGTCAAGCATCTGAGTCATGCTGGCATGCTTGCCGATATCACGTAAGAAATCTAGGTAGTTAATGTCTTTGAACCAGTCGTAATTATCGACGATATCAAAGGTTTGACCTGCAAATATATTCTTATACTGGTTCGCAATGGCGTCTTTGTTTCTCGCTATCTCGTCAAGCGTTTTTAGATCGCGCTCCTGCTTTTTACCATCTGGATCGCCAATCATACCGGTAGCACCACCAACCAGTAGTATTGCCTTGTGGCCATGTTGCATAAAATGACGGATCATCATTGCCGGAGCTAAGTTACCGATCGTCATTGAATCTGCCGATGGATCAACCCCCCAATAGAATGTGCGTGGCTCATTTATGCCCTCGATGTCAGCAAGTGTTGTCTGATTGACGAATCCGCGCCAAGTCAGTTCTTCGGCAAGTGTCATGATAATTCCTTAAATTTACATTATTCGTTGTTACTTTTAGTATAACGAAAAATAGTCAGTACAAACAAACATTAGTGATATAATGGGCTGTACATAGTGTTCGTTTTATTGAGAGAAAAGATAGAATAAGGGAAAATGGCCAAGAAATCCAATCGCAGCTTGAATGTGTACGCGAATCTATCGCATGCCCGTAAAACCAAAAAAGACCATGCAGCTCGTAAAAAAGCTGAATACTTAGCGAGTTTACCGAAGCACCCCGTAAAACGGGCCCTTTATAGGTCACATCCAAAGCGCCTTGCAAAATACTGGTTCAGTAAGCAGGGCTTATTTATGGCACTTAAAATTACCGGCGTCGCCGCCCTCTTAATGGTTATTCTGGCTGGCGGCGTTTTTGCTTATTTCCGAAAAGACATTGATCAAATCCGTCCTTCGGAACTTGCTAAACGCGTCCAAACGACTGTTAGTCGTTACTACGACCGAAATGACGTACTCCTATGGGAGGACAAAGGCGGCGGTAACTACAAGTTGGTTGTCGACGGCAAAGAGATTGCTCAGCACATGAAAGACGCCACAATTGCAATCGAGGATAAGGACTTTTACGAACATAATGGAGTAAGCCCATCTGGTTTGCTTCGAGCTGCTATCAAAAACAGTCAGGGTGATAGTACCCAGGGAGGCTCAACACTGACCCAACAACTGGTAAAGCAGGTTTTCTTTTCAGAAGAAGCTAGCAACCGAGGGCTCGGTGGTATACCGAGAAAAATCAAGGAGTTAATCTTAGCCATAGAGGTTGAGCGAATATATAATAAAGAGCAGATCCTCAACCTGTACTTGAACGAATCCCCTTACGGCGGACGCCGTAATGGCGTAGAGTCGGCCGCTCAGGCGTACTTTGGCGTGCCAGCCAGTAAATTAAGTCTGGCTCAATCCGCATTATTAGCCGCCATTCCAAATCAGCCAGGTTTATTAGACCCGTATAATCAAGCCGGTAATAAGGCATTGATCGCGAGGCAGCATACCGTACTAAATAAAATGCGCGAGCAAGGTTTTGCAACCCAAGCTCAAATCGATGAAGCTAAAAAAGTTCCTATCCTCGACACGATTAAACCCGAGGGCAATCAGTATGCTGATATTAAAGCACCTCATTTTGTTCAAATGGTTCGCAGTGAACTTGAGCAAAAACTTGGCAAGGCGACTGTTGGCCGAGGCGGTCTGACTATTAAAACCACTTTAGATATTCGAGTACAGGATAAGCTGCAAACCGAGATGAATGAAATGTTCGAATCGTATTATCCAAACTATGCCGGCTTCTCAAATGGTGCTGGAACGATTGAAGACGTAAAAACTGGTCAAATCATAGCAATGATTGGCAGTCGCGACTTTAACTACCCCGGCTTTGGTCAAGACAATGCTGCAGCGGCCTTTATTCAGCCTGGATCATCTATCAAGCCACTGGTTTACGCTCAATTATTTGAAAATAAAGGTGAAGATACCCTGAACTTTGGCAGTGGCTCTATACTTTCGGATGCGCCGATAGACGTGAGTGGTTACAAACCACAGAACGCCGACGGTGGCTACAAAGGCAACATCAACGTCAGAAAATCATTAGCTTTATCTCGTAATATTCCTGCTATTAAGGCCATGCAGGTGTCTGGTGTAGAACCTACTCTAAAAACTATACGTGCGCTTGGAGATAAAATGTACTGTACACAAGGCGCTGAAAAAGAAGCAGGACTATCGTCAGCAATCGGTGGCTGCGGTACTCGTATGATCGACCACACCAATGCGTTAGCATCGTTAGCGCGCGGGGGCGTATATACACCGACAAGTACAATCTTAAAAGTCACTAATAGCGACGGCGACGTACTAGAAGAGTACAAAGCCGACCGAAAAAAGATTATCGATCAGCAATCCGCCTATGTTGTTAATGATATTTTGGGCGATTCAAATGCTAGACTTGGATTATTCGGCAGAACCATTACGCCAGAGCTTGACGCAGCAGGGGTAAAGGCGGCTATCAAGACAGGTACGAGTGACAAGGACCGCAAGCCAAAAGATATTTGGACAATTGGCTATACGCCTAGTGTTGCCGGTACGGTATGGCTTGGTAACCCCGACACGACACCTTTGACAAACGGTAACTCGTCAATTCCAGCTAGAGTTCTCGACCCGGTACTCGCTTTTGCTTCACAATTATATATTAATGAGAACAAAACCAAAGCTGGCGACTGGTTTGCAGCACCCGAAGGTATACAGAAAATAGGCGGCGAGATTTATCCGTCCTGGTACAACAAGGCTAAGGCGCAGACCAATGCAAAATTAATGTTTGATAAGTCTTCGAAAAAAAGAGCTACGAACTGTACGCCAGAAGCCGCCAAGATTGAATTGAATGTCATTAAGACAATCGATCCAATAACCAAAAAGGAAATCTTCATCGCACCCGATGGCTATGACGGATCAAGCGAAGACAATGTTCATAAATGTGACGACGCAAAACCATCAATAGCAGGGATCTGTGTCGACACGAGTAATAATATTACGATTCGAGTCTCTAAAGGTACGCACAATCTACAAACCCTTGATGTGTCAGTTGATGGAACCGGTGTTGCTTCGATTAACGTCAGTGGAAGCGGAACGTACTCTACCAACTACAACTTCCCGTCTAATACAACGTCTATTTCCGCAACCGTGACCGACACAGGCTTCTACTCGGACACACAAACCCAAAGCTATAAGCGTAATGGCTCGGGTCCAGGAAACTGTTAAGAGTCGGCTTTCTTTACTGATTATTCACTAAATCGAGCAAGCTGTCTTCGCGAGAACTCGCAGATGCTCTGCTTGGTTTGCGACGTGGTGTCTTCTTGGCAGGACTATCGTTTACTTTCGATTGAGTATCGGTAGCTGGTTTCCTGCCAACGCTCTTATTGGTGGCTTTTCGCTGCACCTGGTCACTACTTTTCACTTCATCTGACGCAGTACTAGACACTTTTTTTGCGAACATCATACGCCCTGCAGCTGTTTGTAAACTACGTATGAATTCAATTTGCACTGTACGGCCAACGTCTTTACCGGCTTTATCAACCACAACCATCGTGCCATCAGCTAAATACCCCACTGCTTGGTTTTCACTTTGACCTTTTTGCGTTAAAGCAAGGCTCATTGTTTCACCCGGCAAAAAAGCCATTCGTATACTACCGGCTAGTTCATTTATATTCAGGACTGTCACACCATTAATCGTAGCTACTTTGTTTAGATTAAAATCTATGGTGCACAAAAAGCTGTCGTGCTGTTTTTTCGCTAATTCTACTAAGCGCGCATCAACCCCACCTTCGCCTACTGGGCCATCATCAAGAATAGTTACCGAAACTCCTTCAATTTCCTGGAGTTCATTTACAGCATCAAGGCCTCGTCTAGCTCTCGCTCGCTTTTCACCATCCGCCTGGTCAGCAAGTAGCTGCAACTCCGCGACTACACTTGATGGAACTACGAGCTTATCAGGGATAAAGCCTGTTCGTGCCGCGGTAACAATTCTTCCATCCATTAAAGCAGAGGTGTCAACAAAGACTTTCCGACCGCCCACAATTGGCTTACGCTTTGTGGTTACATACACCAAGAAACTTACCTCAGCAACCAGCACGCCAAGTACTACTAACGTTACAATTTCCATTCATTTTTTCCTTTTTGCCAAGTAATAGGCAAGTTTACATTTACTTTAAATAATCAATCAGAGCTTGCCTTAGTGAAGTCACGGGTGTGGTTACGCCAACTGACTTACCTTGCGCTTTAGGACCAATTGAATTTGTAAAACCTAGTTTTTTAGCCTCGGCTACTCGACGTTCAACCTGTGCGACTGAGCGTACTTCACCTCCTAATCCAATTTCTCCGAACACTACTGTTTCGTCATTCAGCCGTCTTTCTGCGGCAGCGCTGGCTATTGCCATGCAGATTGCCAAATCGGCTGCCGGGTCAGTGATTTTCAGTCCACCCACGACATTTATATAAATATCTTTATCTGATAATTTCAGTTTCGTACGTCGTTCGATTACCGCTATAAGTAAGTTCAAACGATTTAGATCAAAGCCACTAGCCGTACGCTTAGGATACCCGAAACTCGTAGACCCGACAAGTGCTTGTATTTCTACAAGAATTGGCCGTGTGCCTTCAAGCGTAGCTAAAACTACAGATCCATCAGCGTTCTGGCGTTCTGCAAGTAGGGCTGCCGATGGATTTTCTACCACTTTAAGTCCAGCCTCATCCATTTCAAAAATAGCCGTTTCGGCTGTTGAGCCATATCGGTTCTTTATTGCACGCACCACTTTGAAACCGCCGTATCGATCGCCCTCGAACTGCAGTACGACATCAACCAAGTGTTCGAGTACCTTCGGCCCCGCAATACTTCCCTCTTTGGTGACATGGCCAACCAGGAGCACGGCTGCGCCCGCTTGTTTAGCGGCTCGAATAATCACATTTGACGAATTAGTAATCTGACTCACTGTGCCAGGTGCACTTGAGATATCCTCAAGACTAAGTGTCTGAATCGAGTCGACTACAATTAACTTGTGCTTTTTGGCTCGAATAGTCGCACCGATATCATCTGCGCTTGTACTGGCTACAAATTCTAACTGATCATGCTTGCCAGCTCCTAACCGTTCGGCACGAAGTTTTACCTGATGGGCACTTTCTTCACCACTGACATAAAGCACAGGTTGAGTTGATGCTATATGCGTTGCTACTTGCAGCAATAACGTGCTCTTACCGATTCCCGGCTGCCCAGCTACGAGCATGACGCCGCCTGGCAATATTCCACCGCCAAGCACATTGTTTAAATCTGCGAAGCCCGAATCATACCTGGCAATCATTTCAGTTGCATCTATCGCGCTGAACGCCTGTGGTTTTAGCACGCGTCCTGAACTTTCTCCTTTAGAAACTACTGAGGCTCCAGTACTGCTCACTACTTCCTCGACAAGGCTATTCCACTCGCCGCAATTCTCACAGCGGCCTGTCCACTTAGGATACGCCGTACCGCAATTTCCACAAACAAATTTAGTCTTAGCCTTTGCCATAGTTTAATTATAGCTTAGGTTCGTCAGATAGAACGCTATCGATACTTTCATTCAATGATTTAGCCGTGGCATTGATAGCATCAAGTTGGGAAATAAGTTGTTCGCGTGTAGTAATATCACTGTTAATTTGTGACCTCAACGTATCCAATCCTGCCTTCTCTGCTTCTAGCGCGGCCTTCTCAGCAGAAAATTCTGCCTGAGTCGTAAAACCACCCGGTTGATTTGCCCGAGCGTTAAAAGCAATCACTTTTTGGTTCAATGATGCTACGCCGCTATTGTATTTCTCGGTATTACTATTCACCGCTATCGCTAATTCGTTGATTCTATCAACAAGTGCATTGGCTTCTTTTGATAATTGTGTGAATTGGGCGTTTACTTTAGCATGCAGCTTCACTATCGACGGCCGATCGGTAAAATATTGTTTGTAGTATGTGTTTAATTCATCGCCGATATCGACAAATTCAGTCGGAATAATTGAATGAAGCTCGTTATATTTTTCACCAGGTTGAGCTCTAGCGTAATACTCCATACGTACCTTAAGCTCATCATTCGCTAGCTTCTTATACGCTCGTTCAAGCAGCGGCTCGAGTCGCTTTTTCTCAGCTTGTGATAGTCTTTCATACTCGGCATGAAGGAATTCATGTGCAGCCGTGACATCTTGGATACCGTCAAGTCGCTCATCGGTCACATTATATATATGGATTCGCTTATTCGCATAGCAGCCAAGAATCGGACTACCTGCTTCTTGCCGCTCACAAAAATCATTGAAGGTGTCGCTTGACTCAACAGAAGGATGGCTGGCATAAAACATAAACTTAGCATTATCTGTCAAGCCAAGCCTCTTGGTGATGTTTTCTACGTTACTACTCGGCGTATATTGGTAGAACAGCAGCGTGTCAACAACTCGTTGGCGCTCAAACAATAGGCCAAGAGCAGCTAACAGCAATACTCCTGCCGCAAACCAGCCGATTAACCGAGGAAGACGACTTCTACTATTCACCGGTGACATCGAGCACTACCTCACCATTACGTGCCTTTGCGGTTATTACCGTACCTTTATCGTATTCGCCTGATAATATTCCATCGGCAATAGCGTGCTCTAACTCATCTTGAATCGCGCGTCGCAAAGGTCTTGCACCATACTTCTCATCGTAACCTTTACTTATAATGATTTTCTTTGCCGATGGTGCAACGACAAGATGCACGCCTTTTCGCAGTAGTCTATCATTCAGCTCGACGATAAGATTCGCGAATATTTTGCTTATCTCGCTCTTTGTGAGGGCCCTAAATGTAATCAGCGCATCAAATCGATTCAGTAGTTCTGGGCGCATAATCTTTTTTAGCGCTGCTTCGGCGTGAATCGCATTTGCCTGGTGCTCGGTTTCAAGCTTACTACTTTGCTGGCTCGTAGCATGGAATCCAAGCGATGCCTCTTTTTGCATAGCCTCAGCACCGACATTGCTTGTTAAAATGATGATTGTGTTCGTAAAGTCAACTTTTCGGCCCTTGGCATCAGTCAATGTACCGTCTTCCAGTAGTTGCAGAAGCAGCTGCGCTACATCAGGGTGACCCTTTTCAATTTCATCAAAAAGTACGACGCTATATGGTTGCCGACGAATCTTATCGGTTAGCTGTCCACCATCATCGTAGCCTACATATCCGGCTGGCGCCCCGAGTAATCGAGCGGTATTATGGCGCTCTCCAAACTCACTCATATCAATTTTAATCAGCGCTTCTTCGCTTCCGAATACTTCTCGTGCTAGCACTTTTGCCAGCTCAGTCTTTCCTACCCCGGTAGGACCCATAAACACAAATGAGCCAATTGGTCGCTTACTACTGGCAACACCGCTCCGCGAACGCCTGACAGCTCTAGCAACTTTCTCAACCGCCTCTTCCTGCCCAATGATGTATTTCGCAAGATGCTTTTCAAGTGAACGAAGTAGACTAGCTTCAGTTTTTTGAAGTCGCTTAACTGGAATACCTGTCATTACCGAAATAGCATGGGCAATATCATCTTCAGTCACAACGATAGGCTGCTTATTCTCGTACTGTTCTTTCAATTCCTCTAGCTTTTCAGAGATTTGTACCGAACGTGTTTTGTATAATGCAGCACGTTCAAAATCCTCAGCACTTACCGCCTCGTCCATTTTCTCGTTCAAATTCTTAAGCTGCCGGATATAGTCACGGCGCTTACTCGGCTTGCCGCTTTGCTTAACCCGCTTCAATGCGGCCGCTTCATCAATTACATCAATGGCCTTATCTGGCATAAAGCGTTCAGACACATAACGATCAGCCAGGTACACTGCTGACTCAATCACTTCGTCCTCAATTGATACGCCATGATGTGCCTCGTAATAGGTTTTTAAACCTTTCACGATCGACACTGTGTCCTTGACCGATGGCTCGGGCACCATTATCGGCTGGAAGCGTCGTTCTAATGCACTGTCTTTTTCTATGTGTTTGCGATACTCGTCAATCGTGGTAGCGCCGATCATGTGCAACTCACCGCGCGCGAGCGCAGGCTTGAGCATATTTGCCGCATCTAGTGCGCCTTCGGCAGCACCGGCGCCCACCAGTAGGTGTAGCTCGTCAATAAATACAATAACATTCTGAGCACTCTTTAGCTCGCTAACAACTTTCTTGAGCCGCTCTTCAAACTCACCACGGTATTTAGTACCAGCAATCATAGCTGCTAAATCGAGTTGAATTACACGCTGGTCTAGTAAATGATCCGGCACGTCTTCTCGGGCAATACGTTGCGCCAGGCCTTCTACGATTGCAGTCTTGCCGACGCCAGGTTCACCCATTAACACCGGGTTGTTCTTGGTTCTGCGCGACAATATGGTGATTAAACGTTCTTGCTGAACGTCCCGCCCAATCACAGGGTCAAGTTTACCCGCCCTGGCGCGAGCTGTTAAATCAGTTCCAAACGTTTCAAGCGCGCCACCTCGCTTTTGTTTGCGCGGGGCGTCGCTTATGGCCGTTTCGCCGTTTTCGTACGCTTCGTTTTGCCTATCAAAAAAATCTTCAAGGTCAGATTGAATTGCTTGAATGTCAACCTCTAACTCTTGTAATAAGGTAGTTGCTCTGGCGGATTTTTGATTAAGAAGGCTGTAAAGAATGTGCTCAGTGCCCAAGTGATCTTGATGGAACTCTTGAGCAACATCCCAGCCCATTTTAAGAGTAAGCTTTGCCGTTTCGCTAAGTGCCAGTGCGCCCGTACTGATAATGATGCTCCGCGGAGCCAAATTCAAAGCCAACTCAGCTCTTTCAAGAGTTACGTTCGCATCAGCTAAGATTTTTGCTCCGACGCTTGAGCCTTGCGCAAGTACACCAAGCAGCAAATGCTCCGTGCCGATATATGAACTGCCATACCCGCGCGCAATCGCATTCGCATGTTGCAAACTGGTTTTCGCGTTGTCGGTTAAGCGTGAAACAAATTCTGCGAAATCTTCTGCCATACTCTTATTATTATCCTCCAAATAGTTTAGCGCAAGCTCTTTTAACTGATGTACTACGTTACTATACTAAGTATATATAAAAATTAGCACTCACGCAACACGAGTGCTAATTTTGGACTTATTAACCAGTACTATTCGTCTGATGATTCGTTTACTGCATCCAGCAAGCTGTCTTCGATGTTTTTCTTTTGGCCTTTATGCTCAGCTGCTTTAGGTGCCGACGTCGCCGTCTCGATATCAAGTTCGAAACCAGTTAACTTGCTTGCCAGTCGTACATTCTGGCCCGCACGACCAATCGCGATTGACTGCTGATCTTCCGATACAAATACCTTGGCGCGTTTGGTTTCTTTGTCAATTTCAACTTTCACGACTTCAGCAGGACCGAGCGAGTTACGAATAAATTCGTCAGAATTTTCACTGAATGGAATAATATCGATCTTTTCTTGATCCCCAATTTCATTCATGACTGCCTGAACCCGTGTGCCGTGCCCACCTACGAATGTACCGACCGGGTCTACACCGGGAACGCTTGAAAATACTGCCAGTTTAGTACGGCGACCAGCTTCGCGGGCAATCGATTTGATCTCAACGGCACCTGCTTCCATTTCAGGTACTTCTTGTCGGAACAAGAATTCAACAAAAGCTTCATTGGCACGGCTCAAAATGAGCTGAGGGCCACGGTTATCGCGTTCGATGTCTTTAATGAATACCTTAATACGTGAACCAATACTATAGAATTCACCTTGGATTTGCTCACTCTGAGGCAAAATACCCACAGCCTTACCAAGCTCTACGCGAACAACACGGGGCTCAACACGCTGTACGACGCCGGTTACGATTGTGCCGATTTTATCTTCATATTCTTCGAGCACAACTTCACGCTCGGCTTCTCGTAAACGTTGCAATACGACTTGTTTAGCTGTTTGCGCGGCTACACGCCCGAACGACGTTACTTCGTATCCCTCTTCAATCACATCATCAATTTGGGCATCACTCTTTTTTTCTTTGGCTTCTTCTACAGTAAGTTCGGCAGCTGGATTTTCGACTGTGTCAACAACCGTCCAGCGTACGAATACCTTAGCGGTACCTTCGTTTGTATTCAACTCAGCTCGCACGTCTTGATCGCGTTCGCCATTATCACGACGCCATGCAGCAGCGATAGCCTGTTCGATGACACTCATTACCGTCTCTTCTGGCAAGTTCTTTTCTTCGGCGATGGTACGAACCGCGAGCATTAGTTGTTTAACGTTCAAATCTTCCACTTATTTTTTCCTTTCCTTATTCTATGAAAAAATCCGACCTGCCGGCCGGAATGTACTACTTGTAGTATACATCACTTATTGCTGTTTGCACAAGTCCCTAATACGCGAGCCATAGCCTCACGTTCGGCAGTTGTCACCCAAAGAGAATACTTACGCTTCACCTTCACCTGTCGCTCTACGTACTGGCAACGAAACGCTTTATTGGGCGGCAGCCAGGTCGCAGCGTCGCCATCGGACTTTTTTTGATTTGTCGGCCCATCAACTGCTAATAAATTTAACGGATCGTTTGCCAATGCTACGCGTGCGTCATAAGATAATTGCTGCGCTCCTTTCTGCCAGGCATCACTCAGTGCAACTACATGATCGATTTGCACATCATCGCTGGTTGCTTCGCCGCGAATAAACTCAATTGTTCTGCCCGTATACGGATCATCGAGAAAACCTTTCGTAACTTTGCAACTTATATCTACTACTTCATTTTTAAGGTCACGTGCCAAAATGATATTCCGAGTATCGCAGCCGTTTACTACTTGCCAGCCGTCACCGAATTGACTTCGTTCGTACCCTGTTTTAGGAGCTCGCCCTTTTACCGAAAGTGTTGCCAGGTCAGCCGGAATTTTACTATCATCAACTGTACTAGTGCCTGGAAGATTCAGGATATCGGCTGGCTGCGACGCTAGCGGAATCGCTATAGCCACGAGTAATACGCATACCAAAATAACTCGACGTAGCTTATAAGCGCTCATAGCTCTAGTGTACGTTGATAGGCTATAATGAAACAATGACTAATGTACGACGATTAATTAACTTTTTTACACCGGAACACTATCAACTCTCACTTTCAGTTAACCGCGCCAGCCGTACATTTACAGGCACAGTGACTATTACTGGCAACATGAAAGAAGATGGTTCACTCTGGGTTCACACAAAGGACCTAGTCATAACGGACTGTCTAGTTAATGGTACGGCGGCAAATTTTACTCTAGGTCAAAACGATGAACTTAAAATTATAACCAACCTAAAAAAACACGATTCCGCGACAGTAGTGATTGGATTTAATGGTTCCATTACCGACCAAATGCATGGTATGTACCCGTGTTACTTCAAGCACGAGGGCGAAGCGAAAGAGTTAATTGCCACCCAATTTGAGAGTCATCATGCCCGAGAAGTATTTCCGTGCATTGACGAGCCTGAAGCCAAGGCGACATTTGACGTCACCCTGACTACCGAAGCAGGTGTCACGGTACTTGGTAATATGCCTGTCACGACGCAAACTATTGAAGCAGATAGCCTCGTAACGACGTTTGAGACGACTCCACGCATGAGTACCTATCTGCTGGCATGGGTCATCGGTGAGATGCACAGCAAGACAGCAACGACAAAAAGCGGCGTCGAAGTTAACATTTGGGCAACACCAGCCCAATCACCAGAGAGTCTTGATTTCGCGCTCGATATAGCTACTCGTACCATAGATTTCTTCGACGATTACTTCGGTGTGCCGTATCCGCTTCCAAAGTCGGATCACGTTGCTTTGCCAGATTTTTCATCAGGTGCGATGGAAAACTGGGGGCTTATAACCTACCGCGAAGTAGCGCTCCTGGCAGATCCTAACACTACAAGTATTTCATCTAAGCGCTACGTAGCGACAGTTATAGCGCATGAACTAAGCCATCAATGGTTCGGTAATCTTGTCACTATGAAGTGGTGGAATAACCTTTGGCTCAACGAAAGTTTTGCCAACCTTATGGAATATATCGCCGTAGATGCTTTGCATCCCGAATGGAATATATGGCTCGAGTATTCTTCACATGAAACGATTATGGCGTTGCGCCGTGATGCGATTGATGGCGTACAAGCAGTGCAAACCGAGGTAAATCACCCCGATGAAATAAGCACGCTATTTGATGGCGCGATAGTCTACGCCAAAGGCGGTCGGCTACTCCGTATGTTATCGACCTACATCGGTCACGAGGCATTTCGCGATGGACTGCGAAGTTACTTTAAAAAGTACGCTTATCAAAACACAGAGGGTGATGATTTATGGGCCGAGCTTTCAAAAGCAAGTGGCAAAGATATTTCAGATTTTATGAATACCTGGATATCACAACCGGGTTACCCAGTAGTGCACATTGAAGAAAATGGGCTTCGGCAAGAACAATTCTTCGTTGGTGAGCATGAGTCAAGTAAGCAAGTCTGGCCCATCCCTCTAGGAGCAACTGTTCGTCTTGATACGCCTTTATTGAATCAAGCCACATCAAATATTCAAATCATGCCTGGTGAACGTTTAAACCAAGGTGATGCAGCTCATTTTATCACCCATTATCCTACAGACCATCTGTCTGCCCTAATTGATGATATTCGTACTGGCAATTTAGAGCCCATCGATCGCTTGCAGCTACTACACGAGCAGACGATGCTCGCTCGTGGTTCTATTATTTCAAGTGCCGACCTCATCCCACTTATTCAGGCATACAGTGACGAAACTGTTGAAAATGTCTGGGATATCATCGGATTGACGGTTGGCGAACTCAAAAAGTTCGTCGAATCAGATACGGAGGCCGAGAACCAACTCCGAGAGCTGTCTCGCACGACAGCCGAACGTGAATACAAGCGGCTTGGGTGGACCAAACAAGACAATGAGCCAGATACCGACACAAAGCTTCGCGCCACTATTTTAAGCATGACTTTGTATGGTGAGGATGAAGATGCCATAAAAGCAGCTCACGAGTTATACCAACAAGGAATCGATGCGCTTGACCCAGAGCTACGCAGCCTGATTATAAGCAATGAGGTACGCCACTTTGAAACGCCCGCGCTTATTACGTCTCTTATTGAGCTGTACCGCACAACCTCTTCTTCCGATTTACAAATGGATATCTGCTCAGGATTGACCAGCACCAAAAATCCACTTACGATTGAAGCACTGTTATTGACTATCAAAGATTCGGCTACCGTACGTTCGCAAGATGCGTTCCGCTGGTTCGTTTATCTTATTCGTAATCGCGATAGCCGTGAAGCAACGTGGAAATGGCTTACCGAAAGCTGGGAATGGGTTGAGAAAACATATGGCGGAGATAAAAGTTACGATGACTTCCCTCGCTATGCGGCGGCGGGGCTAGCAAGCCGACAGCAGCTGGAAGAATATAAGAAGTTCTTTACCCCAATGATGCAAATTCCAGCCTTAAAGCGCGTCATTCAGCTCGGCATGAGCGAAATCAAAGCACGCGTTGACCTGATTGAGCGCGATAGCGGCCCTGTCCGTACGGCCCTGGACAAATTATAGTTGCTAGGGCTAGAGTTATTCGATTTCAAACCACTGGTCCAATAAGAAATCTTGTCCGGCCACATCTGCCACGGCAAGTCGCATATTGGCATATTGCATCTTATTCTTCAACGCAAAATATTCAGCGGAAAATTTCATTTGCTTCATTTTTTTTGATGTAATCGCAGCAATGCCACCACCCTGCCCTGTATTCTTACGGTACTTCACTTCGGTAAAATAAATCGTATCCTTGGATTGACTTACGATATCAATCTCACAAAATTTTGTTTTCCAATTTCGCTCAAGGACAGTGTGTCCATTATCCTGCAGGAATGTAACTACTATCTCCTCAGCCTTATCTCCTAGCTGCTTGGCAGTTACGGTATTGTTTACCTCACCCATATGTTTCGGGCGGTACTTATGTAACGGCGCAAAACTGAGCCGGTGGAGTGGTGTTATGCCATGTGCTCCTATAGCAGCGCTGTGCCTAGCCGTCCCATACCCTACATGAGTCTCAAAACCGTACTGAGGGTAAACCTTAGCTTGCTCCTCCATAAACCGGTCACGTGCCACTTTTGCCACTATCGAAGCTGCCGATACTGCACCTATCAGTAAGTCAGCTTTTTTTAGCGTAGTGACATAAGGCCCCTTTCCTGTATCTTTTAAAAAATTAACCGTACCGTCAATAATAATCTCGTGGTACGGCACAGTAACTTTTTCTAAAGCCCGTTTAGTTGCCTCAACCAAACTGGCACTTATTCCAATTTCATCGAGCTCGTCGGCATGTACCCACCCTAGGCCTACGGCCGCCGCTTTTTCGTGAATCTCAATAGAAAGCTCAAGCCGTCTTTTAGCCGATAGTTTCTTGCTGTCTGTCAGTCCTTCGATTTTTGCGTCGCCTAGTACCACAGCACCTACCACTAATGGACCAGCCCAAGGCCCCCTTCCAACTTCATCAATCCCGACTATCATACCTTCAGTATAAACAAAACTCCCGCGCGACGCGGGAGTTTTAGGATTTCAGAAACTTTTTACTTGTTTGCTTCGTGGGCTGCTTCGACTTCAGCCTGTTTTTTTTCAAGCTCGGCTTGTTCCTTGGCTTTCTCGGCAGCTTTTTCTTCGGCTAGTTTAGCAGCTTCTTCTTTTAGCCGCTTCTCTTCTGCTTCAGCATGTGGGTCACGTACGTCATTAACCGCTTCACGGTCAAAGTTTACCGCAGTAAGTCGTGCGCTCTTACCAGAACGATTTCGCAGGTAACTAAGGAAGTTACGGCGTACCTTCGCACGACGAACGATCTCAACTTTTTCAACAAGTGGACTGTGGAGCAAGAAGCTTTTTTCCACGCCTACACCGCTGGCTATCTTACGCACCGTAATTCGGCTAGTATGTTGACTTTTGTTGTCGGTGCGAATAACCACACCTTCAAAAATCTGAATACGTTCTTTGTTACCTTCTTTAATTTTTTGGTGTACACGTACGGTATCGCCGCTCCTGGCATCTACCACACCTGCTTTTTTCTGCTCGTTATTTACCTTTTGAATTAATGCAAAACTCATGATATTTCCTCGTTTAGTTCCCGGGTGTCGAATTTGGCTGGCCACGTAGTTGTACGTCTACGGCTCCACACCATCGATATTCCACGGCTTTTTACTCTGTACAGTCAGTGGTTGATTATATCAGATATTAGGGAGAAAGAAAAGAGGTATACTAGGTATATGAATTATGACGAACTAGCCCTAAAACTACACCAGGAACACAAAGGTAAGATCACTACTCGTCTTCGCGATGAAGAAACCCTTGATAAAACAAAGCTAAGCGCCTATTACACGCCAGGAGTAGCGGCCGTATCAAAGGCCATTGCCGAGGATGAATCCCTCCTTCCCACCTACACCTGGACAAATAACCTAGTGGCAGTTATTTCAGATGGCTCGGCTGTACTCGGTCTAGGCAATATCGGGCCACGGGGCAGCATGCCTGTCATGGAAGGCAAAGCGCTTCTGTTCAAGCACTTTGCCGGTATCGACTCAGTGCCGATTACATTAGATGTTCATTCGGCCGACGAGATTGTTACTACAGTCAAGGCTATCGCCTCAAGCTTTGGTGCTATAAACCTGGAAGATATTGCCGCACCGCAATGTTTCGAAATTGAAGAGCGCCTAAAAGCCGAGCTAGATATTCCGGTATTTCATGACGACCAGCACGGAACCGCAGTCGTCACACTTGCCGGCTTGATTAACGCAGCTAAGATTACTGGCAGGTCACTTGCCGAGAGCAAATTTGTTGTCGTGGGCGCTGGCGCCGCCGGTACGGCCATCATGAAGCTTCTGAAGTTATACGGTGTTGGCCAAATTCTGGCTGTTGATTCCAAGGGAATCGTCTCGAATAATCGAACTGATTTGAACGAGGCGAAGAAGCTACTGCTTGAACATGTTGATGGCTCGGTTGACGGCAGTTTAACCGATGCGCTTGAGGGAGCCGATGTATTCATTGGCGTATCCCAACCTGATCTATTGAATGCCGAGCTCATAGGCAAGATGGCGAAAGATCCGATAGTGTTTGCCATGGCCAACCCCAAGCCTGAGATCATGCCAGATGTAGCCAAGGCAGCTGGCGTAGGTGTTATGGCAACAGGTCGTAGCGATTTTCCGAATCAAGTCAACAACGCGATTGCATTTCCCGGCATATTCCGAGGTGCGCTTGATAACAAGGTCAAGAACATCACCGACCAACACAAAATCGCCGCCGCCGAAGTAATCGCCTCTCTAGTCGAGCACCCTACAGCTGAAGAGATTATCCCTAGCGTATTTGATCAGCGACTTGTTCCAGCTATCGCGGCCGTCATTACAGACTAGTCACCAGTATACCTGACGACATCATCCGGATCGCTAAAGTCAGGAGCAAAGACCGCCCACTCGGGTATGGGGTTACTTTCCTTGCGCATGACTACCTCTGCAACGTTAGGAAGTAATACTAATCCTTTGCCAAATGCAGAACGATTCAAAGGGCGCGAATCAACCCCTTCAATGGAATCAACTTCTTGCCAGTGCTCTGAATCAAATAAATCTACAACTTCTGTAGCACTAGCAAACAAACGATGTAAATTGCGTGGAGGTGTCAGCTCATTCTTTGGATTATCAGCCGTATATACAGACACCGATACCATGCCACCAACTTTTGTGACAGTTGATATATTCTCAGTTGCCCGTCTGGCTTCCTCCTCATTAAAAAAGTGCAGCAACATTCTTGCTATCACTACATCGTATCGTTCGCTTGTATCTAGAGTCAAAACGTCTGTTTGTTCGAACGACATCCCGGTAAGACCCATTTTATCTGCTGCCTGCTGCTGCCAAGCAAGCGATTCACCGTCGATATCCATAACAGTGACATCGTGACCTTCATTGGCAAGATAAAGGCTTAGTGGGTGTATCCCACTTGCCACTTCTAGAATTCTAAGAGGACGACTTCCTAAGTGGTGCAAAATGCGATGCTTCGAAAGTTGAAGTTTAACTGGCCATGGATTTTCGATGGCGTCAAACGGTTCGGTTATAGGTGGTTCATCGGGGTTATCGATGAATGAATTCTTATTTGCCGCTATATACTGCGTAGCTTCAGCTGCTTGAAGATATTGTTTCACTAACTGTTATTATACTCTATAAATACTAGTTTGTCAATTATATGACCCTGTTGATCTCTTCAATTGTCGTCTCACCACGGAGCGCTGCCAATACACCTACTTGTTGCAGTGTTACCAACCCTTCAGCTTTGGCCGCTTTCTCGATTACTTCGGTATGAATCTCGTCTTCGTCACCGCGTAAGAATGCTTGGATCTTTTCAGTAACAACCATCTGCTCCATGATTACAATACGGCCTTTATAGCCAAAGGGAGCATCGTTGCTCGGTACTGGCTTCCATAGCTTGAAATTATCGAGGTCAGGCATTTCTTCAGAAGCAGGCAGGTCTTTCAGAACCTCCCTCACCCATTTCTTCGTGGATTCGTCTGGCTCGTATTCTTCTTTTGTTTCGTCAACCAAGCGACGCACTAGGCGCTGTGCAATAATCAATCGAATCGCGCTGCTGAATATTGGATTTTGACCGATTAAGTCGATCATACGGCTAAAAGCGGCCGATGTAGAGTTTGCGTGAAAGCTGGATAATACCAAATGCCCCGTAATGGAAGCCTGGATAGCGGTTTTAGCAGTATCTTGGTCGCGGATTTCTCCTACCATCACCACGTCGGGGTCTTGCCTCAATACGCTACGCAGGCCATCGGCAAAATGTTTACCCCCTGTTGTATTGATAGGAATTTGTGAAATACCCGTCAGCCCATATTCAATCGGATCTTCGAGTGTTATCAGTTTACGATCGGGTGTATTTAACGCATTCAACATACTATAGAGCGTTGTGGATTTTCCGCTTCCGGTTGGACCGACCATCAACACCATGCCTCGTGGATGGCTAATAATCTCATCAATTTCGGCACGCTGCTTCGCAGGGATGCTTAAACGATCCAGATTGAGCAATGATTCGTCAAAGTTAAACAAACGAAGCACGGCATCTTGCCCGTACATCGTGGGTACCGTTTCAACACGTAGGTTAAGTAGATGGGTTGAACCATCCCTCGTAATCTCTTTTTGCATATGTCCGGATTGAGGTTCATCGGCGGCACTCGAAATGTTCGCCCGACTTCCCAAAGCACCCATAATAATGCGGTAGCGATCTTTCTCAAGATCTGCCACAGGGTGTAATGCTCCATCAACGCGCATACGAACGCGGATGCGATCGCGCATATTTTCAATGTGGATATCACTGGCGCCTAACTTATCAGCCTGATCAATCAAATAGTCAAATACTTGGTCTGACCCCACGGAGCTAAGAGTTTGCGACACTTCACTCAACGTGTCACTGTCACCGTCTTTGGCAATTTCGATATCGTCGTAGATTATTTGCTTTGGAGGGTCAAAGCGGTTCATGAAAGCTTTGAAAGCGCTCCCAGATATCATACTGAATTTGGCATTTTGGCCACGATCATTGTATTCACTGCGCATTTTCGTCACGAGCGACTGCGGCGTTTGGGTGGTTATACCGAATTGAAACGGCGACTCGTCGTTTCCACCTACAAGAGGAACGAGTCTCCCTTTGTACATTTCATCTACACTAAGAACGTCTCTAACGAGGGGGATTTCATTTTCAAATTCCCGCGTATCAACATACTGTACGCCTAAAATTGCCGCACGTTCACGAGTAGCGTTCTCATCATGATCACGACGCTGCGCTTGTACTTTGCCCTCATCCATTACGTGTAACTATACCAGAAAACATGAGCGTTTTGTAGCTGCTATACTTAAATTACATGCCGAAAATCACTTTGTTACTTCATAACATTCGTTCAACACACAATGTTGGATCAATTTTTCGTACGGCCGAGGGTTTTGGGGTAAATCGAATCATCTTAACTGGCTACACGCCCTATCCAATACATCCGGAGGACTCACGTCTGCCTCACTTGGCCGAAAAGCTTACCAAGCAAATTCAAAAGACAGCCCTAGGCGCCATTAGTAGCGTACCGTTCGAGCACCATGACAACCTGTTGACATGGCTTGAGGGTAACACACTACCGCTAGTAGCTCTTGAGCAAGCCGACAGAAGTACTTATTTAACCGATTTTAACCCGCCCGATGAGTTTGTCTTGGTGTTAGGTGAAGAAGTTAACGGCATTCCGGCAGAATTACTTGTAAAATGCGACTCGGTTGTTGAGATACCCATGCGAGGAAAAAAGGAATCATTCAACGTGAGCGTAGCTACCGGCATAGCCCTCTATGCATTGAGTTCATAGTTTTATTATCTTCATTAGCATGGTTTAGGTTTGAGTCTACTTGATAATCACAGCGTCTTCACCCAGTTGTTTCACGAGTTGGCCCACCAGTTCATCGGAATCGTCTACTTTGAACGGGAGACGGATTGCAGACTTTTTCTCTGTTCCCAGCACTAACACAATGTCTGATGTACCGGGGAATTTTGCGCAAATTGTTTTAAGCTGCATTAAGCTATCGGCATCATCTGGGTTTTTGATGTGTACGAATAGCTGCCTAACCACGGGCACATGGGGTGTATATTCTACACTTGCCGCCACAGATTTTGGTTTTGACGCGGCAGCTTTTTTCGTAACTGTCACTGGCCCACCTGGGCGTGCTTTTGGAGCCTGCATGGCGCGTCCAGTTGATTCATATTCACGTAGCTCTTTGTCTGTAACCAAGTTAATCTCATCAGCTATCAGCTTCACTTCGCTTGTTAAATTACCATCACGGTCGCGGGCATTTATCTTGCCTTCGGCGCGTATCACGGCATCCTGGGTTAACTTGGCACCCACCTCACTATACAGATTCGGAAATACGATAATTTCAGATTCACCCGACTTGTCCTCGATTGCTACGAATGCCATTTTCGAACCTGATTTAGTGACAATCGACCGAACACTAGTAATAATGCCGCCAATCGTAGCCTTCTTGTTATCAACTTCAGGCCTTAGCTGGGAAAGTGGAATCGTTTGTTCTTGGAAGTATGCATCATAGTTGTCGAGCGGATGAGCACTTATGTATAATCCCAACAATTCGCGCTCCCAGGTCAAATACTCACGCATCGTGTATTTAACAGGTGCATTCTGTAGGGAGATCGTGGACTGCACGCCACCGCCATCAATCAGGCCACCGAATAAGTCGGTCTGCCCGCTTAAGGCATCCTTTTGGATTTTTGATGCAAATCCTTGAATAGTTTCAAGGTTAAATAGCAAGTCGGAGCGGTCGCCAAAACCATCAAACCCGCCAGATTTAATGAGTGACTCCCAGGCTTTTTTATTAAACTTACTGGTAGAAACACGCTTGGCAAAGTCTTCGATGCTTTGGAATTTATTTTCTTTACGCGCGCGGAGTATTTCCTCAACTGCACCAACGCCGACACCTTTTACCGCCGCCATGCCGAAGCGAATCGTATTCTCTCCTGGCACTACAGCAAATTCAACGAATGATTGGTTAACATCCGGTGCAAGCACAGTTATTCCCATATGGCGGCATTCCGTAATTTCAATCGCCAAACGGTCGATGTCATCCTGGTCACTCGTCATGAGCGCCGCCATAAACGCATCTGGATAATGAGCTTTCAGGTAGGCGGTCCAGTAGGAAATTAGCCCATAACAGGCGGCGTGCGATTTGTTGAAACAGTAATTAGCGAATTCTTCCAATTGATCCCAAAAAGTCAGTGCCATTTTCTCGGTTGCACCGCTAATTTTGACCGCACCTTCAACAAATTCAGGCTTTACCTTTTTCATAAGGTCAATATTCTTCTTACCTACAGCCTTGCGGAGTGTATCTGCTTGGCCACCTGTAAAGCCGGCCCACTCTTTTGATATCTGCATGAATTGTTCCTGGTATACCAAGATACCATAGGTATTCTTAAGTGAATTCTCTAACCCAGGGTGTAAGTAGGTAATCTGCTCTTCGCCATGTTTTCGCTTAATAAAGCTGTCGATAAACTGCATTGGTCCCGGTCGATACAGGGCAACCATGGCGATGATGTCATCGAATACCGTCGGTTTGAGCTCACGCAAGTAGCGCTTCATGCCCGCAGATTCTAGCTGGAAAACCCCGGTCGTATCCCCACGCTGGAATAACTCAAATGTCTTTGCGTCATCTAGTGGGATTTCAGACAAGACTATATCGTTTTTATATACTTTTTTAATAATACGAAGTGCATTATTGATAATCGTCAAGTTACTTAACCCCAAGAAGTCCATCTTGAGCAGACCTAATTCTTCTACGGGACCCATTGGATATTGAGTTGCAACCACACCTTTTTGTGCCATTTCTAGCGGCGCATACTTTACGATATCATCAGGCGCGATTACCACGCCGGCCGCGTGCACACCGTGCGATCGAATCGTACCCTCTAAACGAATCGCGTAATCAAATACTTCTCTCGCTGTCGGGTTGGTATCGTACTCATTTTTTAGGTCAGCATCTTCTTTGATGCTCTTAGCCAGCGGAATATGACGACCCTGTACAGGCGGCGGTATCATCTTACTTAATCGGTCGGCTTCTGCGTATGGTACCTGTAACACGCGTGCAACATCACGTACTGCAGCCCGCGCTGCCATCTTACCGAATGTTACGATGTTCGCAACTCGATCACTTCCGTACTTATTGGCACAATATTCAATTACTTCATTGCGCCTGGTATCTTGGATGTCGATGTCGATGTCGGGCATCGAGATACGATCCGGGTTAAGGAACCGTTCGAAGAGAAGATCGTACTTCAATGGGTCAAGGTCGGTAATATTCAAGGCATAGGCAATAATTGATCCGGCAGCCGAACCACGACCTGGTCCGAAAATAATACCTTGTGATTTACCCCAGTTGATGAAGTCCTGCACGATTAAGAAATAACCGTTGTACCCCATCCTATCAAGTACATCGAACTCCATATCTAGACGCTCCCGCTCTGCGGGTAAAAGCATTTCACGAATCACTTGATTGGTCATGCCTTGAGCTTCAATAACTGATGCTCCATGGTAACGTATCGCCATCCCACGATACACTAATTGATCTAGATAGTCTTTTTCGGACTCACCATTGGGCGTAGGATATTTCGGTATAAGAATTTTACCGAGCTCGATTTCGACATTACAGCGGTCAGCAATTCGTTTTGTATTAGAGACAGCTTCCGGATTTGTATTCTGCCAACGATCAATAATTTCGTTTGGATTAGTAACATGGAGTTCAAAATCTTTTAAACTCATACGTTTTTCGTCGCTTAAGTACGCGCCTGTACCAACACAAAGAAGAATCTCATGTGCATCTTGGTCATCGTGAGATATATAATGCCCATCACTCGTGACAACACAAGGAATATCCAGCTCGCCAGAGAGCTTCTCGATATACCCATTGATTTTTACCTGAACATCCCAGGCGTGCAGATGATCAGGGTGCCCGTGGTCTTGCAGTTCAAGATAGTATCTATCGCCAAATATCGATTTATACCAGCTAGCTACCTTTTTTGCTTCTTCGTAGTTATCTATCCTCAGACTCTCGCCAACTTCACCGCTTGCGCAGCCGCTTAAGGCAATAATACCTTCGTTATACTGCTCGAGTAGCTCACGGTCAATACGAGGCTTATAGTACATACCTTCAAGGTTAGCCTTGCTTGTCAGCATCATAAGGTTTTGATAACCAACATTATTCATAGCCAGCAAGGTTATGTGGTAACGTGCTTTATCTTTTGCCGGATCCCGGTCGTGGCGCGACCTCGCGGCTACGTAGGCCTCAATACCGATGACAGGTTTTATATCGGCCTTTTGAGATGCCTTATAAAATTCAATCGCACCGCTCATAGTTCCATGATCGGTAATCGCGCAGGCATGCATGCCCATATCTTTGACAGTAGCAACCAGCTCATCAACTTTTGATAAGCCATCCAGCAAGCTATGATGCGTATGATTGTGCAAATGCACATAGTCGGACGCGGTCAGCACATTCCCCATATGTACCTAGTATAGCGAATCAAAAGGTAACGACGGCGAAATTGTGTAGTAAATTACTACTCGCCTTGTTCAAGCGTATGTGATATACCGCTAAAAAAGTCATCAAGCGGAGGAATTACACTCGATAGCATAGAAAGGACCCATATCAAGGCTGCGATTACTAGCGTACCGCCAATCACACTGCCAGCTCCAAATAAAATGCCACGCACAAAGTTCATTAGATAGACTTGAGCCCGCGAACGGTTAAAATCGTAAAATAAGTCCTCAAGGATAGCCTGCCGAGCACCTCGCTCATTATCTTCCTTAACTTTTTTCGCAATCTTTTTTACCACTTGATGCTACTCGTTTTCTTTAGGCTTTTTAACTGATTCAACAACCTCAACTACCTTATTGCGTACATCATCGCCAATCTCTTCAGCTTTGAATAAAAGTTCATCGCGGCCTTTGGTCGCCTTGGCTTTTGCATCACCAACCTTATCCTTAATATCCTGACGCGTTTCTTTGCCGCTTTTAGGTGCCGTTAATATGCCGGCCACGCCGCCAATCGCAGCTCCGATTATCGCTCCAAGAGCCAGTCCCGTGCCTTTTTTCATGTCCTACTCCTTATTCTTACGTCGCTTTTTACTGACTTGCTCAAAAACAAGCTTTGCTAGCATAGTTGGTGTGACTACCTTATTTACACTCGCAACTGTCCGCTCAACATTTTCAACAGTACGCTCTGCGCTCGTTGTAACACGCTTAATTTGCTGGGTAACCCGAATAAGTAATACCGCTAAAACGATACCTACGGCCAAAAACAAGGCCAAGAAGACCGACAGAATAACGACAAGTATTTCCATGGCTGTCATAGATTTATGGTAACAGATACTTTAATCAGATGCTACAGCCGGGTGCGCAGGTAGTCGGCAAGCGGACCGCCAAGTTCCGGATGACGCAACCCAAAGTCTAGCGTCGTCTTTAGATACTCTAGTGGATTTCCGGTGTCATAGAACTCAGCGTTTTCGATTTCTTTTGCGTAGTAATTATGCCCGTCATTAATCATAGCTTGGACATAGGGCTGGAACGTAAATTCACCTTCTGAGTGGGTCTCACTTCCCTTTTCGATATATTCTAGGATCGAGCCTGGCAATAAGTATGCGGAGACACTAGCGAGTTCAGACGGAGCCTTTGCCTTACCGGGTTTCTCAATTACCTCATCCATACGAATTAAGCCGTCTTCTACCGTTTCACCAGCTGCGAAGCCGTACATCGAATATTCCTGATCACTAGCAACCCGCTTACAAGCAAATACGCCGCTAGCTTCTGTTCGCTTATATATTTCAATTATTTGCTTAGTGGCATTCGCTTCCGGCGTAAAAAAATCGTCTGCCCAGGTGTATATGAAGGGCTCATCTCCTACAAGATGTGCCGCGCTAAGAAGTGGCGTTGCATTACCGTACGGCCCTTTTTGACGTACGTACACGAAGTTTGCCAGGTTCGCAATTGCCTCAACCTGTTCAATGTAATGCTTTTTCTTGTCGCCACCAGTTCGCAAATTAGCTAGCAGCTCTTCACCCGGTAGGTCAAAATGGTCTTCAATTGCACGCTTATTGCCGCTACCGACTATGATAATATCTTTGATTCCGGCTTCAACTAACTCTTCTACGACATATTGAATAATCGGCTTATCGATTAGTGGCAGCATTTCTTTTGGCATCGCCTTTGTCTGTGGTAAAAATCTGGTACCAAATCCGGCTGCGGCAATTACTGCTTTCGTTACTGGTTTTGTCATAGTCCCCCTTCAATCTCTTTAAGCTTATCATATGCGAGTAAAACACCCTGGGAGTCCGTCATGCGTCCTTCTTTGGCATTATCTATAAACTCTGTAATCGATATTATATCTACTTCTATCTCCTCATTTGGTTCTGGAGCGGAAGATGCAAGCTGCCGACAATTACGCGCTAGGAAATAGTGATGCTTCATGTTGTCCCAGGCGTTTACATAGGCATGCCCCAAATATTCAAAACTATCTGCTTCATAGCCGGTCTCTTCCTGAAATTCCCGGCGTGCTGCTTGTTCGGGTGATTCGTGCGCATCAACCAGGCCACCCGGCATCTCCTCTAGTACTTTCTCGGGGCCGCAGCGAAATTGGCGAGCAATGACTACCTGATTATCTTCAGTTAATCCAATTACGCCGGCAGCGGCGCTGCCTTCATTACTCGTCACGTCCGCCTGCATCACTCGTCCGTTATTCATACGGAACTGTTTGTGAATCACCGATCTAAAACCAGCTTTCGTAATGTCTTCTCCGCTATCGATCCGTGACCAGGCCTTCATACGCTACAATCTTTCGCGTATTAATTTTTGGGCCAGTGCCGGATTGGCCTTACCTTTGGACTTCTTCATAACTTGACCAACTAGGTAGCCAATAGCTTTATCATTGCCAGCTTTTATGTCATTGATTGACTTCTGCGAAGATTCATCAGCAAGTACTTCATCGACTACGCTAGCCACTGCCGACTCATCACTCATTTGGATGAGATTTCTACCCTCAGCAATCGCTTCCGGGTTTGACTCACCAGCCACTAATGCCAAAAACACTTCTTTTGCTGCCGTACTAGAAAGTTTTCCATCGGCAGTCATTTCTGATAACTTCACTAAATCATCGATTGAAAGCTGCTTCTCTTCATCGGTGTCGATAGTATCGCCGTCATCGGTTATTTTGAATACACTCGCATACCAGTTGGCGACTCGTACAGCGTGGGCTGCTGATGTGGCTAATACGCCGTACACAGCGTTAGCGTGCGTTTTATTAGCGAGAAGCGTGTTAACCACCGAACTATCTAGTCCAAGACTACTGAATGCTAGGCGATACTCTTGTGGTAGCATACCTACCTCGGCCTGAATCTTAGCAATCTGCTCCTTCTTTAGTACGATAGGTGGAATGTCAGGGTCAGGCATATATCGATAATCTTGCGCATCCTCTTTAGACCGTTGACTCGATGTTTTTTGCTTGGCATCATCCCATCCACGTGTCTCCTGAACTACGCTTTCGCCTTTTTCGAGGAGCTCAATCTGGCGTTTAAATTCATACTCTGCGGCTTTTTCAACACTTCTAAATGAATTCAGATTCTTGACCTCTGCGCGTTTACCCAGTATTTTACTACCTTCGGGAGCGACCGAAATATTCACATCAAACCGCATATTCCCGTGGTAAAGATCACCGTGTGTCACGCCGGCATATGTCATGAGTCGATACAGCTCCATGCAATAAGCCCGAGCCTCGGCAGAGCTATGCATATCTGCCTCTGATACGATCTCAATAAGCGGCGTACCGGCTCGGTTGAGGTCAACTAGAGTATGATCGTTGTAGTGAGTTTGTTTGCCGGCGTCACTTTCAATGTGCGCATGATGAATGCGAACTTCGACTTCACTACCATCCGGCAGCGGTGCAACGACTTTACCAGCGTCAATAGTCGGATTGTACATCTGGGTTATCTGATAGCCCATCGGTAAGTCAGGGTAGAAGTAATGCTTACGATCAAAGCGGCTGACTTCAGCCACTTCAGCTTGTAAGGCTTTGGCGGCACGTACAGCCAGGGTTACTGCCTCTTCGTTAAGAAGTGGAAGCATACCGGGCAGGCCATAATCAATGGCATGCACCACATTATTAGGTTCTTTGCCACGCGCGTCATTATCTGCCGGGCTAAACAACTTTGATTTAGTCGCCAGCTGAACATGGCACTCAATACCAATTGTCATTTGCCACTTCGTCGTCATTTAAATCGCTCCTAAATCTTTAAGACCTTGCTTATACGCAGACAGTGCTCGCCGAGCATCGTCATAACGAACTGTAACGTCAGGTTCATGCGCTATTTGATTACGGATCTTATGCGCCGTCCAAACGCTATTCGCATTCGACCATGTCGCCTGTGCTGCTTTCATCCTCTCGCCCATAGTCTGGCCTCGTACGCCACTTTGACGGAGTGCTTGGTCTAGAAGCTTGTCGGCATTCAGGATTACTAAGTGATAACTTGATTCTTGATCACGCATTAGCTGCCGTTCAATCCCAAGCCACTGTGAACGGTATTTATTGATGTCCAAGTTCTTGCCGTCTTTTCGACCATGTGCAAGTAGAAATAAAATGCCGCATCCAATCAGTACGATTACAACAAGAAAAGCAATCATTAATCCATCATTCATACATTTGCCTCCATAGTTTTCGCTAAAGCAAACAACAAGGCATCATTTTTTCTTTGTGCAATGAGCTGCACGCCGACTGGCATTCCATTCGATTCAGTTGCCGGCACAGACAAGGCCGGAATCCCAGCAAGACTAACGCCCACTGTCATCGCATCTGATAAGTACATTTTAATTGGATCATCGGTATTTTCCCCGATGCCAAACGCTGTAGTTGGCACAACCGGTGAAATCAACACATCGTATTTTGAAAATAGCTCGTCGAATTCATTGATAAGAAGCTGGCGTGCTTGTTGCGCTTTTTGATAATACGCATCAAAATACCCGCTTGAAAGCACATAGTTACCAATCATGATTCGACGCTTCGACTCAGCAACGAAGCCTTTATCTCTTGATATGCCGTATAGCTCTTCAAGCGACTTTACGCCTGCTGCTCGCACACCGTAGCGTACGCCATCATAGCGAGCCAAGTTACTCGCAACTTCGGCAGGAACCACTATGTAGTAGACTGCCAAGCTGTACTTCGCCATAGGAAGGGACACTTGATCGACAGTATGTCCGGATTGCTGTAATGCTTCAATATATGTACTCACGCTTTCGCGAACACCAGCATCGGTATCTTCGGTCATGAATTCGCTGATAACACCAATTTTTAGGGTACTTAAAGTGTCTGCGCCAATTGTACTGAAGTAGTCGGGCAGTGTTGTTGCATCTTTAGCATCCTGCCCAGCCATAATTTCCGTTATTAGCTCAGCGTCTTCAGCCGTGTTAGCAAAACAGCCCATTACATCTGTACTACTAGCCATTGCTACAACGCCAAAACGACTACTCATGCCATAAGTGGGCTTCACGCCAACGACCCCATTAAAGCTAGCCGGTTGACGAATCGATCCGCCTGTATCGGTGCCGAGTGCGAATGGCACAATGCCCAACTTGACCGCAACAGCTGATCCGCCACTGCTTCCACCCGCAACTTTCGTATCATCGACTGCATTCTTCGTTAATCCAAACGCCGAATTTTCAGTGCTACTGCCGTGGGCAAATGAATCCAGGTTTGTCTTTCCTATGCAAATCGCACCCTCAGCCTCTAATTTTTCCACTACCGATGCCTGTAAAGGCGCTGCAAAATTTTCTAGAATTTTACTCGCAGCGGTGGTTGGACCATCAAAGGCTAAATAATTGTCTTTTACGACAAATGGTACGCCGGCTAGTCTACCTGTTATTTTGCCTTCGTCTACAAGCCTGGCTCTTTCGCGAGCTCTTTCTTCTGTCAGATGAAGTAGGGCGTGGTAGGATTCACTGCTCTTTGCAGCTGCGAGGGCTTCATCGATATTATCTTTGGCGGAACGAGTTAAATAGTATGAAATTGTTGGCATTTATAGTACCTTTGGCACCTTAATTTGATTGTCTTGAGTGTCTGGGGCGAGCTTTAGAAGTCTTTCCCGGCTGATATTGCCTGGTTCAACCTCATCGCTACGCATAACATTCTCAAGCCCTGTCACTTGATAGGCTGGCAGTACGCCTTCAGTATCAAGTTCATTCAATTGTTCGACGTAGTTTAATATATTTGCAATATCGTTTTGCAGACTAGTCACTTCGTCATCGTCTAAACTTAAGCTGCTTAAATGAGCAAGCTTAACAATATCTTCGCGAGAGATGGTGGTCATAGACACAATTATAACAGAATCGTCTTAAGTAGAGGAGCTACTACTCGTATGCCGCTGCTACCTTTTTTCGTAGCAAATAAAACACGGTGATAGCGCACAATAGAATACCCGCTCCATACACGAACAAGCTAATGGGATACCCTAGTGCGTAACTATCTGAGTTTGACAGTACACTTGCAATAACCTGGTAAGTCAACGTAGCGGCAATGATTGTGGCACCACTAATCACACACCATCGTAGTACGTTACTGCCACTAAATATAAGCAGTGCTAACGTTGCCGTGACTACCGTCGTTATCCATGTTCCACGACTGATTACTCCCAGGGCATCATAAAGCGTAGTATTGCCCTGATCAACATAATGCATATGAGTAATTACCGTCAGAATGATACTACATAAGGAAAAAATACATATTTGGATATAGACGAACGACAATAGGTACGCACCAAGTGGTAAACGGTAGTTGTAGCCTGATTTATCGGCCGTCTCATTATCGATATTTCTGACATTCTTAGTGCTAGATAGTAGCTCCCCACTTGTTGGTTTTTGGCTTAAAGAGGCTGGTCGCTCCATATCTGCTACCGCACCAGGAGCGGTCTGTCTCGCATCTAATGAGTCGGCTTGAGCTGCGGCTTTTTGTGCATTTTCTTTCACCTGTCTGGCTAAAACTTCTTCACTTGTAATTGGCTGGAGTTTTGTCATATTCAACTATTTTCTGGTTATCCTTATTAGGGCAAATTATACACACATACAGCACGGTGCACTAATTTACATTTTTTGTTTAATATCAGCAATCACGTCTCGTAGTTCAGCCGCCTTTTCAAATTCTAAGTTTGCGCTCGCTAGCTCCATTTGGCCGGTCAATTCTTTTATGAGGCTACCGTACTCGTCCTTAGGTATTTTTCTCAAATCAATCTTTGCCTTCTTGTCGTCTTCCTTCATCGGTATGATTGCTCGCAAGCCTTCACCTATTTCCTTTGCGACACTGGTCGGTGTTATACCGTGTTCGGTATTGTAGGCCTCCTGAATGCCACGACGACGGTTCGTCTCGTCAATGGCGGCCTGCATGCTTCTTGTGATTCTGTCTCCATACATAATCACCGTTCCCTCTTGATGGCGGGCAGCTCGTCCAATCGTCTGAATTAGTGCGCTCTCACTGCGTAAAAAGCCTTCTTTGTCGGCATCGATAATTGCTACAAGGCTCACCTCAGGCAAATCCAGGCCTTCACGCAACAGATTAATACCTACTAATATATCAAATATACCAGTGCGAAGATCTCGTAATATGTCACTTCGCTCCAGTGTGTCGACTTCAGAGTGAATGTACGCAGTCTTAAAATCCAAATCAATCAAATGCTGGCTCAAATCTTCGGCCATTCTTTTAGTAAGAGTAGTGATGAGTATACGCTGGCCCTTGCTTATCCGGTCACGAATTTCGCCTATTAGGTCATCTATTTGCCCCTCACTTGGGCGGACTTCAATTTTTGGATCAAGCAAACCTGTCGGGCGAATTACTTGCTGCGCAGGCTCGGGACTGTGAGCCAACTCGTATTCGGAAGGTGTGGCAGATACGTAAATTGCTTTATGTATGTGCTTGTCGAACTCATCAAATCTAAGCGGCCTGTTATCAAGAGCGCTTGGTAAACGAAACCCATGTTCAACTAACACCTCTTTTCTAGCACGATCACCGTTATACATACCACGTACCTGAGGCAGGGTCATATGACTCTCATCAACCAAGAGCAGCCAGTCATCTGGGAAATAATCGATGAGCGTTGCTGGCTGCTCACCGGGCTCACGATTCGTAAGATACCGGCTGTAGTTTTCAATTCCCTTCACGAAGCCTGTTTCTTCTAGCATCTCAATGTCATACTTCGTACGCTGAGCTAGGCGCTGAGCCTCTAGTAATCTATCGTGATTTTCAAACCACTGCATACGTTCGTCAAATTCTTTTTTGATGTTTTCGATGGCAACTTCGAGCTTCTCTTTTGGTGTGACATAGTGGCTACTTGGGAAAATTTGGAGTTCGTTCGGTTCACCTAAAATTTCACCTGTCAGTGGATCGATTCGTGTGATGCGATCTACTTCGTCCCCAAAAAATTCAATACGGTACGCTACGTCGCTACCGGCCGGAAATACATCGACAACGTCTCCTTTAGAGCGAAATGTACCGCGATGGAAGTCGATGTCATTCCTTTGGTATTGTATGTCCGTTAATAGCCTGAGGAATTTATCATGCTGGCGACGTTCGCCCTTTTTTACATGGATTGACATTTCGGCATATGAGTCGGGTGAACCAATGCCATAAATACAACTTACGCTCGCCACGATGATAACATCACGCCGACTAAGAAGTGCTGTCGTGGCCGCATGTCGCAAACGATCGATTTCATCATTTATCTTTGAGTCTTTTTCTATATAGGTGTCGCTACTAGCAATGTAGGCTTCCGGCTGGTAGTAATCAAAGTAGCTTACAAAATAATGGACTTCGTTATTGGGGAAGTAGTCTTTAAACTCACTGTAAAGCTGGGCAGCAAGCGTTTTGTTATGAGCCAATACTAATGTTGGAACATTCTGATTGACAATAATATTTGCCATAGTAAACGTTTTACCGCTACCTGTTACTCCGAGTAGCGTTTGTTCCTTTTCGCCCTTTTCCAAGCCATTTATCAATGAGGTGATCGCTTTTGGCTGATCACCCATCGGTTGATACTTGGTATGAAGCTCGAATTTATTCACTGTATCTAGTATAGCGCACTACCGCCCTGAGGGGAGAGTATAGAATCGTTAAAAACACAAGCGTATTTGTGAAATTTCTGCTACAATCGAATCAAATATGCAACCAAAACCAAACACAGATGAACCGGTATGTATTCCCCGTGATATAGCCTTACAGGCTGCGATGATTCGCTTAGGGGATATTGATGAAGAGATTCAAGCCGGATACAACATTATTCGAAAATTTCATAAAACCGTGACCATTTTTGGCTCAGCCAGGACGCCAGAAGATGATCCGTATTATAAGCTTGCTGAAGAGATAAGCATGAGGCTCGCGGGATCAGGCTACGCAATTGTATCGGGTGGTGGACATGGTATCATGGGAGCTGCTAATCAAGGTGCTCATATCGCCGCACAAAAAGGGGCCAGCAAGGTTGGCGGCGAATCGGTAGGATTCAATATCAAGCTGCCACACGAGCAAACATTGAATAATTACACAACCGTTAGTTATGAGTTCGCCCACTTTGCTCCACGTAAAATCGTCATGACTATGTACGCCGATGCCTACATTTATTTCCCAGGAGGCTTTGGTACTTTAGATGAGCTGACAGAAATTATAACCCTGATTCAAACGGGCAAAACCCTGAAATCGCCAATTATCTTGGTTGGCCATGAATTCTGGGATGATTTTGATGCATTTATAAAAAAGCAGCTGGTCCGACGCGGCCTGGTAGCCGAGAGCGACACGAATCTCTATACCATCACCGACAATCCCAGCAAAGTTGTTGATATAGTAAAGGCAAACAAAACCTACTGCGACCATAAGATAGCAAAAGCGCCAAACATTTAGATTATTTTTGCATGTATATTATTAACGGTACTTATAGTACCGTTAATTTGTAATCTTGCGGTGCTTGATCCAAATATTTCAATATGTCTTCACGACTAAGTAGTCCAGCTTGAGCCCCCAATTGTTGGACTACATTCATACTATTAATCGGTGCCCACGTGAGGGCTTCGTCCATTGACTTACCTAAGGCGAGGGCTGATACGATCGTGCTGGCAAACGCATCACCGGCGCCCGTTCGGTCAAGCGGATCGGCCGGATCGGGGTAATTCGGAATGGTTACGAGCTTGTAATCGTACGATGCGTATGAACCGTTCGGTCCATCAGTCACTACCACGATGTGCGGCCCTAGCTCATGTAAACCAATTGTTAAATCGCGTAAATCTTCGTATGAACGGCCAGTGACATCGACTGCTTCTTCTCGATTCATCACTACAATATAAGCATGGCGGTAAATTGGTGCTAATTTTTCAATTCCCCATTTAAAGTGGAACGTACCAGGCTGGAAAGCCAGCTTTACTTTAGGATGACGGGTTAAATAATCAATCAGGCTTTCATGGAGCGGCCAAGAATCTTCGCCAATATACGATAGATAAATCCAATCTGGTTCTACGAGTGGATCTTTCCATTCATACTTATATTTTTCACTTTTAACCAGCATCGTACGGTCCGCGCCGTAACGTAGTACATACCAGTAGCTTGTCAACTTATCCGCTTCAACAACCATGGAATCGGTGCCGACTTTTTCATCGGTAAGATGTGCGATGGCTTCTTCCCCGACACTATCGCCTCCAACCCAAGCCATCAGGCTAGAGTGAAGGCCAAGTCGTGACGCTGATACGGCAGCATTCGGTGACGGCCCCACTGAACGAACGATATCAACCGTATCATAGGGTGGTTTTTGTCCAAATGGTAAAGCAAGCCATTTCGTATCACCCTCTTGAATAATTTTTGCTGATGATTCGTTCAATTTAATGAACGCATCGGTGAATATATCACCTATCATTAGTACCGATGGCGTGCGCTGTAGCTCTTGCAGGCTAGCGTCCGTTCGTTCATGATGCCGATCGTTATCCATAGTAAGTCCTATCTCCCTTGCTTGTTGCTGTATCATTTCGCCTGATGTCCTGTCGTGCTCTGCATAACGTTTCACAATTTCTAGACGTAGTCTCCGCTTGGCATGACCTACTAAACGTTGCTCAAATGGTAAATGATGATGGCTCGCTTCTATTACGTCCAGCAAATTAAACGACACAACCTCGTTATCAAACAGCATCAGTGCATAAGGAGTATTAGCCAATACTCGTTCAGCATCCCCACGACCAACACTAGCAACTAGGGCGTGGTACAGCTCTTTTGCTGACGTGTCTGCCGTATCGAGACCCAAACTGCGCATTGCCTTATGTGCTGATTCTGTAATATCAGCTACCAACCGTGTGTCTACTCCGCTATTACCGCTAGCTTTTTCAAACTCAGCAAGCGTAATTGCAAAACGAGGATGGTCATTGCCAAGTAGTGAAGCAAGCAGCATACTCATGACTTATAAGGCCTTTTCTTGTAGCGGCATGTCGTGCAGCTTAACACCTTTATGCAAAATTCCAGTTTTGGCACCAATTTGCGTTACGACAGATGTAGAGTTAGCACTGGCAAATACGATTGACTCTTTAAGGCTCTTGCCCTGGGCCCACTGGCTAAGGAAGCCGCTGGCGAATGCGTCGCCCGCGCCGGTTCGATCGACCACCTTAACGTCTTCGTACATACCGGCAGATACAATGGTCTTCCCGTCGCTTGCCACTACTCCGTTAGGGCCGTCGCTTACGATAACAACCGGTACAAGGTTCAGGCCGTGACGCACCAACTCTTCAAGAGTTTCGCCATGAACCAGCTTCTGCATTTCTTCCTTGTTCACGCATAAAATTTCTATGTCTTCTAAAATCGTCTTAAGCTTGGCTGGCTCAGCCAATTCAGGACCAGCAGGATTCAACATCACTTTAGTGCCCGCATCGTGAGCCTTAGTAACAATCTTTTCTAGTAAGGATATGCCACCGTTAGCAAGCGATGTAGGATAAATCCAATCAAACTCACCTAAGACATCGAGGTCAAGGTCCTTACCGGTAGGGCCAGTTGATATGCCGCGATGATTCAAAATGGTGCGCTCGCCATTGGTGGCGATTAAAATCGTGGAATAACCAGCTTGATACTTATCGTCATGAACTACTAGTCTGGTAGAAACACCCTCCTTATCAAGTACTCGCATGATTGTTTCTGAGGCCGGGTCATTACCAAGTGTCCACATATAATCTACCTCAAGACCTTGGCGAGCAAATGTCACCGCCACGTTACCTGCGTTACCGCCTGTATCAAATGTCACATGATCGACTTCGAGCTTCAGACCAAGTGGAAGGTGCGTATAAACGACTTTTCCTTCGGTATGCGGATCAAACTCATCACTTGTTAGGAATACATCCTGGACTGTTTTTCCTATTGAAAGAATTCTCGGTATAGACTTTGACATACTACTTAGTTCACCGCTTTGTTTGCTGAGCCAAACGCATTAATTTTTTCTTCTACAACCACTTGTACGGCTTCGTATACCTGGGGCATTAGTTTTACTACAGCATACTCATCCGGATTTTCCCGAAGCACACGCTCAAGGCTTTCACGAAACACGACACGCATATCAGTATTTATATTAATCTTACTTACTCCACCCTTAGCTGCACTTTCAAAAAAATGTAATGGCGTACCAGAACCGCCATGAAGGCTTATTTGGCAAGATATTGCCTCACGAATGCGCCCCAATAAATCAAGGTCAAGCTCTTTCGGTACATCGTATTTACCGTGCAGGTTGCCGATTGCAGCTGCGAATGTGTCAATGCCGGTAGCGTCTACGAATGCTTTTGCTCCTTCGGGAGTACTAAACGTCTTCTTAATCTCGTTGTAGTCGATACCTTCATGGTGCACGTTGCTCCCCCCCGCAAAGTAATGCGGTTCACTCTCAACAAGGGCGCCGGTAAATTTAGCGTAGTCAACAACTTCTTTGGTCTTGGCAATAATCTCTTCAGTAGGAGCATCGTGATTTGCTTGTGAAATATCAATATGAATGAATTCATATCCAGCATCTATCGCACGCTTACAGCTTTCTACGCTAGGGCTATGGTCAAGGTTTAAATAAACCTCTATTCCGTACTCTTCACGGTAATTATCTACCATGTCTCGAACATTCTCTAGGCCAAGCGCATCCACTTCACCTTGGCTGACCTCAATAAGTACCGGACTGTTGAGTTTTTGGGCAGCCCTGGCAATAGCGATTAACGTCTCTTGGTTATCAATATTAAACGCTCCGACAGCAAACCCTTGTTGGCGGCTGCGCTGCATTAAATGGCGCGCACGTGTAGTATTATCTCGAATTTGTCGAATGCTATGACTCATTATAGTTAATCCCTTCTTATCCTACTTGCATCATAAACTGCCCAATTTTTGTTGCGAGACTCTTTCCGTCTAGCCCAAAAGCCTCAATTACCTCTCGTGGTTCACCAGATTCACCATAACGATCTTCAACCCCTAGTCGCTTAATAGGCACTGGCAAGAATTCCGCTGCCAACTCCGTAATAGCACCTCCGAGCCCGCCGGTTATCTGAGCCTCTTCGACAGTTATGCCGCAACCTGTTTTCTTTAAACTAGCAAGAATAGTTTCTTTATCAAGCGGTTTAATTGTTGGCACATGAACTACTTCGGCGTTCACGCCGTTCTTGGCGAGTAGCTTAGCTGCTACCAGTAACTCGTAGGTCATCGTACCGGTTCCAAACAAACTAACGTGCTTCCCAGGCTTAAGTACATATGCCTTGCCGATTTCAAACGGTGATTTTTCGGTACTAAAAATGGGTGTTTTATCACGAGCGAGTCGTAAATAGCTAGGTTTTTGGTTGGTTGCGAGTGCCAACGTGGCTTTCTCGGCTTCAATACTGTCACCCGGCACTACCACTACCATGTTCGGCATCACTCGCATTAACGCAATATCCTCAAGCATTTGGTGCGTAGCACCATCCGGGCCGGTATATAAGCCAGCGTGCCCGCCAACCACTTTGACTGGCTGGTCATTCAGGGCTGCAGTCGTTTTGATTTGCTCCCAGTTTCTTCCTGGGCTAAAGGCAGCATAGCTGGCCGTGAATGGAATTTTACCAGCTCGCGCTAAGCCACTGGCAACCGTAACTAAATTCTGTTCAGCTATCCCAACTTCAATAAATCGGTGAGGAAATGCTTCACGGAAGAGGTGCATTTGCACGCTCTCGGTAAGGTCGGCACATAACGCTACTACATTTTCATCGAGCTCTCCAGCTTTTTTAAGGCCACGACCAAAACCGGCCCTAATTGGCTCAACTTCAACCTTACTAGTGAGAATATGTTTATGTAATGGATAATTACTCATGTTTTTGGCCCTCGTGCGTTATCTTGCCGCGAAGCGTACGAAGCTCGGCAAGAGCTTCTTTTGCTTGCTCGTGGTTTGGCGGCATGCCATGCCAGCGGTAGTCATACTCCATAAAGTCAACACCTTTGCCCGGAATCGTATGAGTAATAATGATACTTGGACGATTTGTAATTGCTTTTGCCATACCTACCGCATCCATAATACTTTCAATATTATGGCCATCAATTTCTTGAACATGCCAGCCAAAACTTTGCCACTTACCACGAAGGTCTTCAAGCGGCATAACATCTTCAGTATTCCCGTCAATTTGAATGTTATTACGGTCGATAAATACTATCAACTGGCTGAGCTTATACTTACCAGCGAACATAGCCGCTTCCCAGATATTACCTTCATCCAGCTCACCATCACCCGTTATACAGTACACGAAACGGTGTGCCTGATTATCAAGATACTGCAGGCTATACGCCACACCAGCAGCCTGGCTCAGGCCACTTCCTAGCGGACCACTCGTGTTCTCCAGCCCCGGCAAGCGTGTTCGCTCAGGGTGTCCCTGCAAACGACTACCGAACTTACGAAGCGTCAAGAGTTCTTTTTTGTCCAAAAATCCTGCCTCGGCCATGGCAGCATACTGCACCGGTACACAGTGACCGTTTGATAAAAAGAAATAGTCACGGTCATCCCACTCAGGATTACTCGGTTCATAGTTCATTACACCGAAATATAATGTCGCAACCAGGTCGCTTAGGCCAAGCGGACCGGCCGAATGCCCGCTACCCGCCTCTTCCAGCATACGGATAATATCCTTACGCATACTAGAAGCTTTTTGCTCAATTTGTTGTGTCGTTAGGTGCCCACTCATTACAGTCATTGTAGCATAAGCTTTACGTCTAAATCACACCATGTTTATTGATTTCGGCGACTAATGCTTGGTACGTTGCTATGGGATCTTGACTCTTTGCAATTGCGCCACCAACATTCAATACATCAACACCGCCTTGTGCCAACCCAAATGCGTTTTCTATGGACACACCTCCATCCCAACCAATTTCTACGGTCGGTTTGATTGCGCGAACTAACCGTACTTTTTCAAGCTGCATTAAACTTGCCGTGCCGCCGTAATGGCCTAAGTCACCACTAAATATCATTACGTGATCGGCCGCTTCAATATACGCCGCTACTTGCGAAGGTACGGTAGATCGCTGCAACGCTACCCCGGCTTTTATACCACTGGCCTGGATTTTTTTCATAATCGGTAGCAAGTCTTCCTGCACTTCTGCATGAAAAATAATCAAATCTGATTTTAGGGCAATCAGTTGATTTACGTACTCAGACGGTCTTGCGACCATGGCGTGAACATCTGCGTGCCAACCTTGTGGCCACCATAATTGATCCGGACCGACCAAAAAAGTGGGAGCGAATTCTCCATCGGAAATATCTATATGGACCCTAGAAGCAAATGTATGGATTCTTTCCATTGACTCTTTATACTGGTCGGTGGTCTCTACGGTCACGCATGGAGCAATTACAGCAGGCATAGCTTAAGCAAACTCATCAATCTGCGCGTTACGGCGCTTAAACCGGGCAGCTCCGGCAAAATCCGTATTAAGCCAGGTTTCTATAATTCCCTGCCAAGCTGCTTCGTTATCTTGTAATATACGGGCCGGTAGGCATAGTACATTGCTATCATTATCGTAGCGAGTCATCTTGGCTTCATAGGCATCCCAAATCACGGCAGCACGGATACCACGGAAACGGTTCGCCGCCATGGCAACACCTTGTCCACCACCGCAAATAAGGATCGCGCGCGGATCTTTATCTATTTCTCCGATTACTTTTGTTGCTGCCATCTGGGCAAAATCTGGAAAGTCATCGTTTGGGTCAAGCTCTTTGTCGCCCACATCTTCAACGTCGTACCCATGCTTCGCTAAGTAAGCAAATACGTCTTCTTTCATGTGAAAGCCCTGATGATCTGCACCGAGGTAAATTTTCATAGTAATTCAAGTATAAGCGGGATGGCGAGAAGTGTAAAGGTATTGACATTTTATATTTAAATTGCTATAATAATACATTACACACCCCTCATAACGGGGTGTTGTTAGCACCTCGGAAAGGACGGCAATGAGCAGTTCGGTCAGCATTTCAGCGTTCGACAGCGAGGCAGAGGTCCTAATGGTCCTCTTCAACCACGCTCGCATCGGGCTCACCGAGAAGACCACGTGGACGATGAGCCTCGAGGAAGCGGCTCGTGAGCTACACGGTCCGCGGCCGCGCCACATCATCATGCTTCATGGCAGGACGATGAAACTCACTTTCGACGGCTCGGACACCATCGACTGCACCGCATACGATGACGCCAACAAGTACCGCGGCTACGCTCAGGAAGTTCTCGACAGACACCTTCTGGGCGGGCGACTCCTGGTAACTGCTGGCGCCTGAATCCTGACGTGCAGCTGGCCGGGAGGACACCCTCCCGGCCAGCACGAATCAACCTTTACTACCTAAAATGGTAGTATTTTATTTAATCGCTTTTGCAACGTCTGCCACTAGTTCGACTAGGCGGTTAGAATAACCCCATTCATTGTCGTACCATACGCAAACTTTAATTAAATTGCCATCAACAACACGAGTCAACTCAAGATCAACTGTTCCTGAATTGCTGTTGCCAATGTAGTCACGACTCACAAGTGGCTCGTCACTTACCCCAAGAATTCCCTGATAATACGGTTCTTTTGAAGCTTTAATGAATACATTGTTAATTTCTTCAACGGTTACATTTTTATTAACCAGTGCAGTTACATCACTAATTGAAACAACTGGTGTTGGTACGCGCATACTAATACCATCGAACTTACCCTCCAACTGTGGAAGTGTTTTGGTTACTGCAATCGCCGCACCGGTGCTAGTAGGCACGATATTCTCCGCCGCATTACGACCTTCGCGGGGATCTTTTTTTGGCGCATCCTGAATTGCCTGGCTTGCCGTGTAGCTATGCACGGTAGTCAGCATGGATTTTTGCACGCCGAACTCAGCATCCAAAATGGCCATAACAGCACCGAGTGAGTTGGTAGTACAGCTCGCGTTCGAAATAACTTCGGTTGCGCCTTCAATCTTGTCGTCGTTCGCGCCCAGGACAATAGTATCAACACCATCAGACTTTGTTGGTCCCGAAATTACTACACGTTTCGCACCGGCTGCTATGTGCTTACTGGCGCCTTCTTTGTCGGTGAAAAATCCGGTTGACTCAATCACTAAACCTACTTCAAGGGCTGCCCATGGCAATGCCGCTGGGTCTTTTTCGGCCAGAACTTTGATTTCCTTACCGTCAACAATAATGCCGGTATCACTGAACGATACATCATGCTCGTATGTACCGTAATTACTATCGTGCTTTAGCAAGTAAGCAAGTGTTTTATTATCTGTTAAGTCATTTATGGCTACGATTTCAAGATCGCTCCGCTCAAACGCAATTTTGAATGCGTTGCGACCAATGCGGCCAAACCCGTTAATAGCAATTTTTGTGCTCATACTTCTCCTTCAGTGATTACACACCCCTTATGGTTATTTTTAGTATACAGCAGCCGGAGTCTTTTTTAAAAACGTAATTTGCTATACTTAACAGTAGTGAAGAAGCATGAGGTGATACAAGCGGCCAAGCCACACTACACCGAGGAGCAAATCCTGGAGCTTGAACATGCTATCGATGTTGCGACGACGGCGCATCAGGGGCAAAAACGAAAAAGCGGCGAAGACTACATAATACATCCCCTAAGTGTCGCTGGAATACTAGTTGAATGGGAAATGGATATTGACTCCGTATTAGCAGGTGTCCTGCATGACACTGTTGAAGATACCGATTTAACACTCGAACAAATAGAATCCTTGTTTGGGCATGATGTTGCCTTTTTGGTTGATGGCGTCACAAAGGTGTCACAAGCCCGAAGTGGCATGCGAAACCTAGAAAGTTACCTGCCCGCTACAAAAGATAACCTCACAAAACTCATGATTGCCGTAGGACAAGACGTGCGGGTATTAATCATAAAACTTGCCGATCGCCTTCATAACATGCGTACGCTGGAACACATGCCCAGTGATAAACGTAAAAAAATCGCCTGGGAGACCATGGAAGTGTTTGCGCCACTCGCCGATCGCTTAAATATGGGACGTGTTCGCGTTCAGCTTGAGGAGCTCAGTTTTCGTTACATGATGCCCAAAGACTTTGCTCGTACGAAAACACTAATGGACACACGATTGAAACGGAGTCAGCGCAAGCTTGAACAGGTAGGGCGAGAAGTTAAAGCCCGGCTTGCTGAGGAAAAGATTGAGTTCGAAATGGATGGACGCATAAAGAGCGTTTATAGCTTATTTAAAAAACTCGACCGTGTTGAGGGTGACATTGACCGCATTCATGATTTGATAGCGCTCAGGATCATTGTTGACGATCTCTCGACCTGCTACCTGGTACTTGGCGTGCTCCATGATCTGTATACCCCGCTGTTTGATCGAATTAAAGACTACGTGGCTCAGCCAAAAAAGAACGGTTATCAAAGCCTTCATACCACCGTACAAACTACCGCAGGCCAAATTATTGAGTTTCAAGTGCGAACTGGTGAGATGCACGAGTACGCCGAAAGAGGGCTAGCGGCTAGCTTCCACTACAACGAAACAAAACTTACAGACGCCTATCGCAGGGGCACGCTTGCTGAGCTACCAGCAGATTTAACATGGATTCGCGAACTCCAAGAGGCCGCAGCTCAGGCCGGAAGCGGCCATAAGTTTGATCCCGACAAATTCAAGATGAATTTATTTAGCGACCGAATTTTCGTCTACTCACCGAAGGGTGATATTTGGGATTTACCAAGGGGTGCATATGTACTTGACTTCGCTTTCCGGATTCACTCCGATGTAGCAGCGCATGCCAGTGGCTTTAAAGTAAACGGTGTCATGAAACCATTTAGCTACCAACTACAGCATGGTGACACGGTTGAAATTCTTACGAGCAAAACAGCCGTTCCAAAACCGGAATGGAAAGACTACTTAATTACCAACCATGCCAAAGAAAAGCTTCGCCTACAGCTAAGCCGGCAAAAGAGAGGCATGTTATTTAGTACTATGAGTGCTCGGTTAAAACGTCGTAAGTAAATTACACCACTGGGTGGCCGTACTTCTTTGAAAATACCGCCAGGTTGGGCAGGCCAAATTCATCTCGCAGAGACTTAAATCTGTTACCGACTTCAGGGCCGAACTGTTCACTAAACGCCAGGTACGATTCAAATGTATTGAATTTCGGCGTTTTTGAATGAAATTTATCGGCGTACATAACGAGTCGCTCTTCGATTGTTCCTGCCATGTAATCGCCCACCGGTAGTGGTAAAGATTGCTCAATTATCATTTGCTTTGTGATGCCCATCCCTGTGTGATTAGAGGCAATCCGACATACTTCCTCAGGGTAGTTTTCCTCCCTAAGAATCTTGTAGCCACGTATACCATGACTTATGTAATTCTTCCTATCGAATTTACCATCGGCATACAGGCTATATGTACCGATGTCGTGAAGTAATGCTCCGGTCTCCACCAGCGCCACGTTCATTTCCACATCATTAATCCTTATAAGCTCAAAGGCAATGTCTCGAACAATTGCGCTATGCGTATACACTATATCGAAAGCGATATCATCTGGGGCATACTTCCTGTGCAGGCGCCGTATATCGTCCTGACTTGGATACATTTACTTATTATTCCAGCGATCGATACATTCTTTAATTATTTTTTTCGCTTCATCAGCATCGCCCCAACCCTTCACAATTGTGCTGCCAGGTTTTTTAAGGTCTTTATAGTGAGTAAAGTGGTGCTCGATTTGGGCCTTCCATTGTGGAATATCATCAAGGCTAGTAATTCGATTGTCGTCACGGTTATCGGCTGGTACAACTACCACCTTATCGTCAACCTCTCCATCATCTTCGAACTTCAACACGCCAATTATTTTTGCCTCTAGCCATACTCCTGTAGCAAGGGGTTCCGGGCAAATAATTAGCGTGTCTAACTCGTCACCATCGTCGTCTAGAGTCTGCGGGATGAATCCGTAGTTACAGGGTTTGGCGAAAATTTGTGGCTCAACACGGTCTAGCATGAACGCGGCACGCTCACGGTCCCATTCAACTTTCAGGCGTGAACCTTCCGGAATTTCTACTACTGTATTTACCAGGCCTTCGTCAATAGCGCCCGGTGCCAATACTTGATTAAAATCAGCCATAATTTCTCCTCTATATACTCATTATTCTTTGGCCTCATTATAGCAAATATTGAAAGCGTGCGGCTACTGCTATAATAAGGCCATGTCCACACCAAAACTGCTCATTACGTCCGATTACATCCCCGAAGCGATAAAAACAATAAAAACTGCCAAGAACCGCGTCATCTTTATGTCACTCATGTTTACCGATGATGATGCCACCGACGAATTTGTTGATGCCCTGGAATCAGCCGCCGACCGCGGAGTAAGCGTACAAATTGCCGCCGATACATTCACCTACGGCGAACTGGGTGGCCACTTTTTGCCTTACAAATACTATACTGCTAAGTCACGCGCCACTACGGCATCGGCTAAAAATCTTACTAAAAAAGGTATCTCTTTTAATTGGCTCGGGCGTTTTAGTACAACCCCATTCACTGGCCGAACACACATTAAATACTTAATCGTTGATGATACCGTCTTTTCATTTGGGGGAGTAAACCTTTATACCAAAGATTTCACTGAAAATAACGATTTCATGTTCCGCTGCGATGATGCACGTTTAGCAGATGATCTAACCCATGAATTCAGTCAAATAACAAAGGCCGATAGCAAGCACCATGCCTATCGCAGCCATAAGTTCTCGTATGGCAATAACTTCGTCTTAACCGATGGCGGCTTTCAAGGTGATTCAATCATTTACCGACGGGTGTGCGAACTTGCTAAAGAGGCTACTGATATCCTCTTGGTTTCACAGTACTGCCCAACAGGAAAATTAAGTCGCATACTGCGTAAAAAAACATCGAAACTTTACTTTAATCCGCCCGAATTAGCCGGTCCGATTAATAAGGCGGTCATTTCATTCGGCATGTTGTTTACGAGACATAAAACTCTCTACAAGCGAAATCGTTATTTACATGCTAAGTTTATTATCTTCACAATGCCTAGTGGAGAGAAAATTGCCGTAACAGGCTCGCATAATTTCGTATACGGGGGAGTTTTGTTAGGTACCCGAGAAATTGCGCTTGAAACAAGTGACAAAAAGATTATTCGTCAGTTGGAAGCATTCTTTCGGGAACATGTTGCCTAAGCCCATCAAGGTATTCTCTTATAGCTAGGGCAGCACTCGCGCCTTCACCAACCGCACTGGCAATTTGCATAGTTGCTCCGCTGCGTACATCACCACTAGCAAATACACCCTTCATTGAAGTTTGTAGGTTTTTATCAGTCTTAATAAGCCTATTTTCATCAAGTTCAATACTACTCGACGCTAAGAACTGCGTATTAGGATTAAGGCCTACGAACACGAATACACCGTCTGTTTCAAATACAACTGGCTCGCCATCTTTCGTAGCCTTCACGGAAGTAACCTTACCATCTGTCGCCACGATTTCATCGGTGCTAGTGGCAAGATGTACAGTAACTTTACCTTCGTTTACATACTTTTGTAGCTCAGTTTGTAGCACCTCGCTAGCTTTCAACGTACTACGTACCAGCAAGTCAATATGCGTGCTGAACCGCGTTAAGAATATCGCTTCCTGCACGGCAGAGTTTCCGCCGCCTACTACTACTAAACGACGATCTTTGTAGAATGCACCATCACAGGTTGCGCAGTAATGCACGCCGCGTCCATATAACTCAGCTTCACCTGGCACGCCGATCTTGTTGTAGTCACTACCCGTTGCAATCAAAATCGCCCGAGCTTCAACTGGCTTGCCATCAACAATTACCGTTTTCGTGTCACCATTATCAATAATCTCCGACACGTCACCAAGTTCAATCTCGGCACCAAATCGCTCCGCTTGAGCTTGAAGTTGCATAGCAAGTTTCATACCCTCAATTCCGTCAGGGAATCCCGGATAATTATCAACTTTATCCGTAATAGCGGCCATGCCACCAATAACGCCTTTTTCATATAGAATCGTATCAATATTTTCACGGGTGGTGTAAACGGCTGCCGCCAAGGCACTTGGCCCTGCCCCAATCATTATTACATCGCGTACAGTTTTATCCGCCATAACTTTGCATTAGCTCCTTAGGTATTTCTGGCTGTTTAATTGTTTCCGGTTTTTCAATAATCATAACGATAAACTTAAGTGGTGTATTGGCAGGGATATCCTCGCCGCTGCCTGTCTCGCCGTAAGCTAAGTCAGACGTAAGTGTCAGCTCTCGTACTCCGCCAATCTTCATTCCCAATATACCCTTTTCCCAGCCCTCGATGACGCCACCTTGCTGTCCGCCAGGAAAAATCCAATTACCTTCAGATTCCCTCACAAGTGGTGCTTTTAATTTTCCATCATCCAACGAGGAGTCAAAAACTTTTCCTGATGGGTTCCATCCTAAGTAATAAATAGCATACTTGGAATCTTTGGTTACGGTTTCACCGGAACCAGCTTCTAGGTCTCGAGTTGATAACTCTTTCACTGAGTCTTTATCAAATTCACCAGCTTCATTCTGATATTCCGAGAAGTTCCCGTAATACTTTTGCGATAGTTCATCAGCTTGCGCGGTAACTTTTGCTTGGTATTCTTCGTTATCTTTTTGGTATTTTGCATACACTTTTTCCAGCCTTGCTGAATCGGCTGCTTGATTTTGCGGTGCTAATATCATTGCAACAAAACCAGCCAGTGTCCCCACGATTAATACAATCGCGATAATCCATATACCCGTTCTTTGGGCAGTCGATGTAGCCATAAAATTTCCCTCTTCTTCTGTTTTGCAGTAAAACTATACTTGCTTTAGTATATCAAAAATGTCGAACATTTTATAGTAAGCAAGCGTTGTACGATATAGCTTAACGTAGGGTTACACTAAGCTTAAAATGACATAATAGCATGTACACAATTCATAATGCGAAGGGAAGATTTTTTTAAATTCTCTCAGCAGCAATTGCCTGTTTGGCTTTAACGGCAACAGAGTCAAGGATTTTTGTCACATCTTTATCCTGAAGTGTCCGCTTATGACTTACGACGTGAATACGAAACGTCACCGTCTTAGTGGTGCTATCATCTGCCGCTTGGTAAATAGTAACGAGAGATGCTTTTGCTACGACATCTTTTACGCTATCAAGTTCGGCGTTTATAAAACTCTCAATATTGGCATACGCCACGTCGGCACCAACCCGGAGCGAAATATCCTGAGTCACAGCTGGAAACTTTGATAGTGGCTCATATACTTTAGTCCCTACTTTGGCGACATCCAGATGTACTTCAAAACCTGCGGTATGCATTGGAAGTTTAAACGCTTTTCGTACCGCCTGAGTAAACTCGCCAACCACGCCCCAAACTTGAGAATTTTTTACGATAACAGCCGACCGAGCAGGATCATACGGAGTTACGAGTTGCTTGCCCCATTTATCTTGGCTCACATCGAAATCACTAAGGGGCACAATATCAAAATTAGTTCTGTCGACAACTTCATTAAGGTAACGAAGCGCTGTAAAATACATAGCGCCATCAGCTTGTTGTTTACTGGCTATTACAAATGCTAATTGGCTGTCTTCGTTTGGAACATCCGGTTCGCTACTATCCATCTCGCCCTTAAAATGTGTCTTTCCGAGCTCGAATAAAGCAAAGCTTTGATGACCGGCCTTGTAGTTCATGTGAACCTTATCAAGCAGGCTCGGAGTTAGACTCAAGCGGTAATATTGCAAGTCAGGGCTTAGTGCATTCGATAACTTATAGGCATGTGTCGCGTCCTGGCTAGCTCGTTGCATGGTTTTTTCATGCACAAAGCTATACGTTAGCACTTCATTTGCACCAGCGCGGCATAATGTATCACGAATTTGTTTTTTCAGCTCCCTCGCAGGATTTTTAGCAGTCGGCTTAGTGCTCCGGTTCGGTAACAATCGTGGCAAGCGATCAAATCCATATAAACGCCCAACTTCTTCTACAACGTCTTCAGGCAACTCGATATCGGTTCGCCAAAATGGTGAAAATACTTCTAGATACGTATCGTGGTCGTCTGGTGACATCACTGAAAATTCTACGTTTTCAAGTAAAGATGCGATCTCGTTGTTCCCCAACATAAAACCAAGCCGTTCATTTATGAAACCAGCCGTAATCGTCACTGGCTCACGCGTATCCTGTACGCCGCTATCGAATACCGGACTTGCTCTTTCGCCTGGTGAAACATCAAAAATTGAGCGTATCAATACATTCATGATGTGATCATTCTGAAGAGCCGATTGGCCCTTATTAAAGCGCGTCAGAGCATCGGTAAATATACCATGTCGCATACTCGATTTACGTAAGTTGTACATGTCGAAATTAGCTACCTCGAGCACAATGTTTTTGGTAGTGTCAGACACTTCAGAGTTACCGCCGCCCATAATACCACCAAGTCCAATTGCACCTTCCGCATCAGCAATGACGATATCATTCTCTATGAGCTCGTATGTTTTACCATTTAAAAGTTCGACTGTTTCGCCATGTTTGGCCATGCGAGCCATAAGTTTTCCGCCACGAATTTTGTCGTAGTCGTAAGCATGCGTTGGCTGAGCGGTAAGTAACATTATGTAATTGGTCGCATCAACGATATTATTAATAGGCTTGGCACCCAAAGAAACAAGCGCGCTCTGCAACCACAATGGACTCGGCTTTACTTCGACATCTTTAATAACGGTAGCCATAAAGCGCGGTACCATCACACCCGCCTCGTTTACGACTTCGAATTCAAGCCCTGTTGCATCTGTAAACTGTGGAGTTTCGGTATACCAGTCAGGGCTTACGAATTTTTTATGCTGTATGCCAGCGATCTCGCGAGCAACACCAAGCTGCCCAAATAAATCAGGCCTATGCGTAAACATTTTGTTTTCAATATCAATAACCGTGTCATCCAAGCCATAGGCTTTAGCGAAGCTTTCACCTGGCTTGATGAGAACGTCACTTGGATTCTTCTCATCTGGGTCAATTTCCAGGATACCCTCATGGTCGTTGCCTATGCCAAGCTCATCAGCCGCCGCCAACATGCCTTGGCTCATGATTCCGCGAAGTTCGCGAGCGCCTAATACAAAAGGCTCATCATCTGTGTATGTTGCCGGTACAACACTCCGTGGCGGTAGCCACACCGCGAATAATCCAGAGCGAACATTTGGAGCACCGCACACAACTTGCACATGGCCTTTCTCGTCACGGAGAACATCTTTGACTACGCCACCATCATCAACTTTCGTCACATTCAAACGGTCAGCGGCTGGATGTTTTTCACACTCAACCACTTTTACAATCACAGCGTCTTTATACATATCACCAAGATCTATAACTTCTTCGATAGCTCCTAGTTGGGAGTTAATTTTTGCCACCAATTCATCAAGCGGCATGTCGATGTCGGTGAATTGTTTAATTGTATTTAAGCTTACGCGCATAACTTCTCTAAATTATACCGTATTTATCTATAGTCCGTTATAGTTTGTCCAGTCGGTCGCAAGATCGAAACCGTAAGGATGACGAGCAGCGAATCCGCCCGTGTCATACACTTTGCCCGGACCAAGGCTGGTATCAACTACAGAGCAACGAGGATAAGCACCATAATTAGCGGCTACCAATACATAGCCGTCTTTATCAATTTTAGCTCCGTCCTCGCTACGAATTGTATAACTATTACCCGGACCACACGCACCAATTACAATGTTCATCGGCAAATCATAGTAAGTTTCTCGGTGAGCCACGCCTAAGTTATCAACATATACCTGCGCTCCTTTTGCTGCCGTTAAGGCATTTGGCTTTGGAGCGAATATTATTTTTTGCGGCTCTTGTTTAACTTCAGGCTCCGACCGTTCGACTACGAGGACCGTTGCAGTGCCCTCGGTGGCAAAATTGCCGCGCACGAACCGCGCCTCATCCTCAGCTTGGAGTGATGCCAACTTCGCATCCCGTAAGATAGCATTTGGCGACTGCGCAACAGTAAGCACGCTTTGACGTATACCACCACCATCGCGTATAGCTATCAGCCTGGATCGATAGATGATTACATCTATATACGAAGACGACAGCTCTGTTTCGGGCGAAGGTTCGGTTTTGTCCCGCGAATCAATTTTAATATCAGCAGCCTCGAGCGCCGCACCGACCGTATCCGCCCGTGTTAGCACTACTCGCTTTACCCCTTGGTCGTAAATCGTCACCAAGTGTTTTGAACCCTCGAATTCCGGGCGGCTTACTACTGCATATATCAATCCGGCAAGTAGAGCTAGTACCACGAACGTTACTACTACAGCCAACTCGTATTGCGCTATTCTTTTATGAAGCTTCTTCTTGGTAGATTTCTTCATACACAACCGTATTACTTACTTTGTACTGCGTATCTTGGCCTGAATTTCATCAAGAAGCTCATCGCTCATCCTGGGTCCTTCAGCCGTCGTGAGCCATCCCCGATATTTATCGTAAAATTCTGTTTCACTACTCCAGACGTTCGTTTGGTTTGCAAGCTCACCATGTAATGGAATCAGCTTTGCGTGTACGTGCGCAACGCCTGTGCCTTCGAAAATTAAAGCAACTCTAGGTGTTTGAAATGCTTTCTCTAGTAAATTCGCAACCGTTTTCGTCGCAGTCATAAAGTCAATAAACAGCTCATCGTCGAGAGAGAATATGTAATCACCCGGATTCTGCTTTGGAATCACAACGGTAAAACCGGGTGTATTTGGAAACGGCGTTAAAAACGCCAGAAATTTTTCATCTTCCCATACGGGCCAAGATTTCATTTTTCCGGAAACGATTTCGTCAAAAATCGTCATTAGAACTGCTCCAAGAAGTCTAACTTAGCACTTTCGAAATGCCGTACATCTTCAATGCCATTTTTCATCATTACAAGTCGATCAATACCGAGACCCCAGGCGAAACCAGTGTAAACTTCCGGGTCAATATCAGCAGCCTTTAATACGTTCGGGTGAATCATACCGCACCCAAGCAATTCAATCCATCCCTCAAAGCTACACACCTGGCAGCCAGCTTTATCGCAGAATGGGCAACTAAGCGCCATTTCAAAGCTTGGTTCAGTAAATGGGAAATAAAACGGGTTTGTGCGAACTTCAATATTTTTACCATAGTATTCACTTAAGAATTCTTGCAACGTAGCAATTAACATACCGGCATGCACACCCTTTGAAACATACACTCCTTCTACTTGATAGAATGTATGTTCATGACGCGCGTCTAAATCTTCGTTACGGAATACGCGGTCAGGCACCACAGCCGCAATCGGCTCCCCACTATCGAGATTTTTTTTATACTTCTTAAGTACCCGGTTTTGCATTGTACTGGTATGCGCCGGCGCAACGAAGCTCTCGCCATCAGCAGCCTTCTCTTCGGTAACAAATGTGTCATAGTCATCGCGTGCCGGATGACCTTTCGGGAAATTTAATGTATCAAACATATGGTACTGGTCATCAATTTCACGTGATTCTTCAATCACAAAGCCCATGCGTTCAAAGATATCCGAGAGTTTCTGAATTTCTTGTGATAGCGGGTGGATTGTTCCGTGTTCACTAGGTAAAAATGATGGCAATTTTGAGTTCACATCCATTGGAGCAGTCACATCAATCGAAGGCAATGTGTTAGCCTCTTCTTTTTGCTCAAGAGCAACCAGTTCTTTCAACTCACGAGAAAGCGCATTAATTGCTTGGCCAAACCCGGCACGCTCATGTGGTTCAAGCGTAGGAATACGCCCAAATAGATCTTTGAGTTCTGGCGCCTTTAAAATATCTGCTTTTCGTTCTAGTGTCTTATACCGCGCCAAAAGCTCCGTCCGGACTAAGGCGACTACTTCATTTGGACTCATTGTCACTAGTATACCCCTAGAACGTAAGCGTAACAAGCCAGATAAGGATGCTGATGAATGCGACTGCGATTAGCGCCCACACCCATGCTAAACTGGTCGTTGTTTTAGTTTTTTCTAGGTAGGCAGAGTCCGTTACGCCATCTGGTCGCTCGGCCTCACTAGCGGCCTTTTTTTTAGCCTTTTCGTTAAGCTCAGCAGCAATACGCTGCTGCAGTTCGCTTCGTTCATTTTTCTGCTGTAGATAAAGTCCCATTACATCCACTATACACCGTAAGCAAAATGGTTGGTAGCTGTGGTATACTACTTTCATATTCTAGTTTAAAGGAGGGAATATTCATGGCAACCAAGAAATCGGCCGCGTCGACCAAAAAGTCGGTGAACAAACCGGCCCCATCCGCCAAGAAAACAACAACAAAAGTAACGACAGTAAAAGCTGTTTCGGCACCAGCCGTCGTTGGAAAGTCATCACGCTTGAGCCGTCTGAGGGTTGCTCGCCAATCACTAGTTACCGCATCTGTTGCTGAGCTAGTAGGTACGTTCCTACTTGCTGCAACTGTCATTGTAACTTCTGGCCAACCACTATTTGTTATGTTCGCGTTTGTTACCATCGTGCTAGCAGTAGGTGCGGCATCAGGTGCTTATGTGAACCCAGCATTGACTATTGGCGCATTGGCAACTCGCCGCTTAACAGTGAAGAGAGCCTCAGCTTACGTAGTTGCTCAAGTTATCGGTGCGCTATTGGCACTCGTTGTACTATCAGGTTTCGTTAACGCTGCTCCTGAAGTTAGCCAAGAAGCTGCAATGTACGGCCAAACATCACCAGAGTTATTTGCCGCTAACCCAATTCCAGAAGGTAAAGAATGGCTCGTGTTAGCTGCGGAACTACTAGGTACTGTAATCTTTGCATTCGGTGCTGCAGTTGCTACTCGTCAGCTCCAGCCAATCGCTAAAGCCTTCGTGATGGGTGGTTCACTCTACCTAGGCTTGATTATCGCTTCAACAGCAGCAGGATACGTCTCAGGTAGTGCAGTTCTTAACCCAGCTGTAGCCGTATCAGTCCAAGCATTTGCGAAATGGGAACTGTGGCCAGTAATGGTTTACGCGTTAACTCCACTCGTAGGTGGCGTACTCGGTTACGCTCTTAGTGATCTGCTCCACGCAGAAGACAAAGTAGCTAAAGTTTAGTTTTCTAAACATAAAAAATACTCCGCAAGTTGCGGAGTATTTTTTATGGCTACTCATTAGTTGTCGCTTGATGGCTTGTCGAGTAAGAGCGGCTCAACGCTTGAGTCATTATTAGCGATTTTTACAATATCCTTATCTACTTTACCGAGCTCCTTATGGGCGCTATTGAAATGATTCACAGTTGTACCGAGGCTTGTTCCTAATTTTTGCATGAAGGTCTCGAACTTCGCAATATGGACGCCTAATTTGCCGACACGAATCTGGATATCCTTGGCCTGCTCCTCAATTTGTAAGCTGCGTAGCCCTTGAAGAACTGTCTGTAAATACGCCATGAAACTAGTTGGGCTCACTATAATCACATGTTTATCGCGGAAAGCGTATTCTATCAAATCACGCGAACTACCACCCTGGCCCACATTGTTAATTAATAAATCATAGTAAAGTGATTCAGACGGAATGAACATGAACGCAAAGTCCATCGTATTCTCGGCACTTCTAATATACTTCGAAGTCTCGTCGATACGCATTTTAAGATCTGACTTGACCTTCATAAGGTGCGCTTCACGTTCCTTCCCACTAGCTTCAATCATGCGGTTGTAGTTCTCTAAACTAAACTTACTATCAACTGGTAGAATTTGACCTTTGTCTAAAAATACGACTGCATCAACAATCTCACCATCGGCAAATTTATACTGCATTTTAAATTGTCCAGGTGGCAAAACGTTTTCAAGTACTGATTCTAGGTAGTATTCACCAAACACACCCCGCTGCTTAGGGTTACTTAGCACGTTTTGCAATGTCTTTAATTCATCCGCCACATCAACCACTCGGCGGTTCGTTTCATCAAGCTTGGCAAGGCGCTGGGTAACATCAGCAACCAACTTAGCGCTTTCGGTTAGCTGTTTTTGCACTGAGTGTTGGATATTTGTATTACTACGTTCCAACTTATCACCCATAACTTGTTGAAGCTGATTCATAGAACGAGTCAGCTCTGTTACGTCACCCTTCATAAGCTCGACAGCACTTGATTGTTTTAACTCTTTAAGACGCTGATTTAAGATATAAACGACGATACCAAAGCCTAGTACCACTGCAATGAGCAGCAAAATTATAAGAGTTTCTTGATTCATACTACTGATTATACAGTAAGCATTTTAGCTAAGCGCTAGCCGGGCCAATAAAGCCACTATGACCACACCAACAATACTCACCACAAGACTAGTTGGCTGTACCAGCCAAGAGAATAATACATAGGCCAGGGCAAATAACAGTGAGCCTATAATCATAGCCAGCACTATAGGTAGTGTTGATAGGAGTATGAAAATACCCCAGAGGCTAATAGCCACGCCAATGATTGCTAAGATGGGACGATACACCCGTTCCCGTACAAGGAATACCAGACCTACGAACGATCCAATAATAATCGCCATACCCGCCGACAGAGTCGATACGCTTTCGCAGCGCACTAGTGCTACGCTCTCACGACACAAGATGGGGTCGAATATAAACCTTTCAAATAGTAGGTATAGTACATATGTGATAAGACCGACCACAAGTCCATATAAGAATACGGTTGCTGCCATTCGCATACTCATTGTTTCCCACGCCGCGTGAGGACTGTACGCCTCTATAGTTTTTGCCACGGGTATTCTCCTTACTCAGGTAATAACTATACTTTACCAGCTTTTCGAGGCTTTGACCACTGCTTCACTTTACCAGGCCGCTCAAGTGGTTCGCTCATAAAATACCACAATGCACCGATACAAGCGATCACAATCCCCCCAGTAACATCAAGTGGGCTATGAACTAGCGCCGCCACACGCCCCACTGCTACAAGTAACGTACATACAGCAAGTAGTGCCGTTACGGCTTTTTGGCGTGTCTCAAACCACACTCCTAGTGTAATCGCTGTACAGAATAATATATGGTCGGAAGGGAAACCTGGGTTATTCAGAAACGAGGCGCGCGCCTGAACGCCCATTAGCTCAAACGGTCGCTGCAATTCCGGCTGATAGATACCGCCTATTAACTTTGCTAGTAGGTATGCTGTCAATCCAGCTAACAAAATTCGGCAGTATGACTTGTACCGATTACTGCCAGGGAGTTTAAATAAAAGTGCCCAGGCGCCAATTAATACAACAGGTATAACCATTCCGTCTGCTAACACTTTAACGAGAACATCATGCATACGGTTTATTATACCCTACCTAAATTTGCTACAATTAGATTATGTCAAATCCCACCGCACCTACTTCTAATGCAACTCTCAATCGCTTGCGCGCTGCCGTACTTGGTGCAAATGACGGAATCGTGTCAACCGCCAGTGTACTAATGGGTGTAGCTGGTGCCCAGGCTGACACAAAAGTACTCTTTACAGCAGGCTTGGCCGCTCTTGTGGCGGGTGCACTTTCAATGGCGGTTGGCGAGTATGTGACCGTAAGCTCACAGCGCGATGCCGAGAAGGTAAACTCAAAATTAGCCGACGTTGCCGCAGAAGATGATGAATATACAAACCCTTGGCATGCTGCGGTAGCCTCATTGCTTGCGTTCATAGTTGGTGGGCTGGTTCCTTTTATAGCCGTAATCATTGCACCTGGAAATAGTAAGATCCCAGTTACGGTAGTGGCGGTCATTCTTGGGTTAATCACCACCGGCTACTTTAGCGCCACGGTTGGTGGTGCTTCAAGAATGCGCGCTGTTGCTCGCGTAATAACAGGCGGACTCATCGCTATGGCTATTACGTATTTCGTTGGAGTAGCCTTCGGGACATTCGTATAAAGGTGTTGTCATAAAATAATAAATTTACCAACGCTCATAGCAACCATGACTGCAGCAAGTGTCATAAATATTTCTACATGGCACGAGCAGCAACCAGCTGACTATATCCTAGCGTCACTGAAGTGTATACTAGCATCAGAGTAATTCCTATGAATACAGTAGAATCAGCCATAACGACCTTCTTTAGCCAGTACCCCCTTCGCCGCTATGGGAAAGGTCAAATTATTATGCGTCCCGGTGAAGAGATTGAGCACATATTATACCTAGAGGACGGGAATATTGTGCAATATGATATTTCTCCTTCGGGAAGCGAAGTGGTATTAAATATTTTCAAACCACGCGCCTTTTTTCCAATGTCAAATGCTATTAACAATGTTACAAATCCTTATTTCTTTGAAGCAGCTACGCCAGTTGCAGCCCGTGCTATTCCAAAATCTCATGCCGTTAAATTTCTCCATGAAAATCCAGAGGCGACATTCGATTTATTAAGTCGCGTATACCGCGGGACAGATGGAATAATCCGTCGCATGGCGCACCTCATGGGCGGTAATGCCAAGTCACGCCTTGTCTTCGAGCTACTAAATAGCGCCCATAGATTTGGCAAAACTGACGCCGATGGCGTAACTTTAATCATGGTTAGTGAGAATGATCTCGCTAAGCGTTCCGGTCTTACCCGAGAAACTATCAGTCGAACAATGAAGCAGCTAAAACAATCTGGGTGCGTTCAAGTGCATCACCATGGAATTGAAATTCCAGATTTAGCTAAGCTAGAAAATACTATTGGCCTAACACTATAAAAAGACCCAGCGTGTAAGCTGGGTCTTTTGCTTCTCAATTGCCTATTGAGTTTTATCTATATCTCGCATACACCAGCACTACAGGCGAGTTCCTTAGCGCCCGTAGTTTGATCGTGCTGCTCATAAAGAACCAATTTCGAAAAGTCTAATTCTCCAAGTGCTTTCGCTCTCTTGTCGTACTCTTCTTTAGAGATTTCTTCATACGGCGCCAGTTGGTAGACGTGATCATTTCTTGGCAGGAATGATAGACCGCCTACAATGTCCCAGTTTTCATACACGAAGTTAACGACTTTAATCCATTCATCCTCACCGACATACACCGTAACCGAAGGGTTATGTTCAGTAAAATGAAGCTTAAGGCGTTTCCATTCCTCGAGCATCTCAAGTGCGGAAACATCTTTGGCAACAATTGCCCCTTTAGGTGCTTTAACAGGGAATTCAAGGACCATAGTGGTAGCCGTCGCGGTTGAATAACCGACTTCGGGGTACACAGGCACACCTTGGTCTTTCGCAAGTTGAAGTAGCGGATCGTTCACGCTAATGCGGACACGGCGAATATAATACTTAGCAAACCACGGATGCATACCTGAGCCAACTCCAAGCAGTTGGCCAGAGTTGCCGTGCGGCTTTACACAAGTAACAGCCGTTGAAGGTGCTGAACCGAACTGCTTTGCGTACACCTGGTTAGCTTTGATCGCAGCGTCACGTAGAGTTTCGAGCGCCTCGTCATTACGAACGACCTCATTGTCGTAATAACCTGTGATGGAGATTCCTAATAGCTGCTCCTCTTCGCAGTTCAATTTCCATGCCTCATCGAGGTACCCAAAATCTGTTAGGGTGGCCTGGTAGGTGCCTACCAATGATGCTAGTTTGACCTTACGTGTTAAGCTTTCCATCGTATCATCTGGCCGTACGACAATCGAAGTTAGGTTACAAAACTGTTTTGACCGTAAGTATATCTCACCACATGGGTTGACGCCCATTTGTGTTTGATCTGCAATTGTTTTCCAACGACGTTTCGGTAACTGTTTTTCCAACCCACCACGATTGAATATACCGCGCTCACCACTGCCCGATTGTACAAGGGCAGTCCATTCTTCAAGCAGTTCTCCGGCTGATGGCTTTGCTTCATATACAGCAGAGTTGTTAGCCATTGAACGTTGACCTTCGGTTTGCCAAAAGGTGCCTTTCTTCGCATCGCGCATCGATACATCATCAAGTGATGACAATGATATAAGTGCTGAGCGTCGCACGCCACCAGCAACAACGATCAGGCCAATCTGACAAATAATATCATGTAAATCAATCGTCGTTAGCCGCCTTCCCTGACGAGAAAGCATTTTTGTACGCGTAAAATTCATTAAGTCTCTTAAAGGAGCTGGACCAGACGAACGCCCGCCCATCGTTACCAAGCGTGCACCAGCCGGACGCAGTAATGAGTAATCGATTTCTACGTCATAGCCCTTTGACCAGGCATCACAAGCCTCAACGAATGCCGAACACCATCCCTCTTTGTCGTCATACACAACAATTGGTGGCAGTTTTTTACCGTTTTGTTTTTGAATTTGCGGAAATTTTTCTACGTTCTCCGGCTCAACCGCAAACCCACAGCCAGCTCCGCACATAGATACGTACATAATTTCTGATAAATCACGCCATGATGTAGGAGCAATATATGCACAATTATAAGCGCATACATTAGTAGCATCGCAAGCCTCTCCTGCCGCCCATAATAGCCGCATCGAAGGACAAATATCCCTATTTAAAATAGCCTCTCGCACGTCAGTATAGTCCGAAGCGGTTAGCTTGCCGCCAAGTTTACGGCTCATATACTCCATGAACCTATCTACAGCTTCCATCCATGTCTCGCGACGACCTGCGTCATCGCGCCACCTTGCGTAGAACTGGTAGAAAATAAATTCTTGGTACGATGACGCGAAGAACGCTTTACTCTCTTTTACTTTTTCTCGAACATGCTCAGGTACTTTAGATTCTTGGTCACGAAGCCGGGCGTGCTCTTCCCTATATAGAATGTACGCTTTTGCCGTTTGGGTATAGTCTGTCAGCATTAATTGGCGCTCTACTTCATCCTGAATAGCTTCTACGTTCGGTGTGAAGTCTTTGTATTTTTTTGCTACTGTCATTAATTCGGCAGCTACTCTATGAGCCACAACCCTCGCTTCATCCTCTGCGCCCTCGTTTGTCTCGTGCATTGCTTTAGCGATTGCATTAACGATGTTTTCAAAGTTAAAACGCACAATACGCCCATCCCGTTTCTGGGTTTTGGGTAGGTATTTTTTATACACCTTACCAAGCGACTCTGCTTTTGCCGTTTCTTGATTCGCCTCCATCTTTTTCCTTCCTTTTTACAGATGTTTATATAGCCATAAGTATATAAAGCGCCGCAATCATGACCCTGTGATATGCGTCACAGGAAATGGTGTGATTTATGCGTTATCATACAACTGCACAACCTTACCTTGAAAGGAAAAGATGATACGCCCTATAAGTTACGCTAGCGGTATAACGTACCGCCTGCTTATTAAACCCGTTTTGTTTAAGTTTTCGCCAGATTCAGTACACGAACGTATGATTGTTTTTGGTAAGTGGCTGCAGCGTCATGAACGATTTCTCAACATAACAAAACGTGCGCTTCGCTATAACAACACATCTTTCTTAAGTCAGACCATTCACGGTATCACGTTTCAAAATCCCATCGGACTATCAGCTGGGCTTGATAAAAACATTGAGTTAGTGCCGCTCATGCATGCCATTGGCTTTGGATATATGGAGGGTGGCTCTATAACCTACCGCCACTATGCCGGAAACCCACGACCATGGTTCTACAGATTACCACGCTCAAAATCATTAGTTGTTCATGCCGGACTAGCCAATAATGGCGCACCCCGCATCCTTAAACACCTTATGTCTCATTCATATAAAACTCCTTCGGGTTTCCCGCTTAATATTTCAGTGGCTAAAACAAACTCACCAGAAGCAGTATCTGAGCATGATGCGATAAACGATTACGTTAACACTCTGAAATTACTAAAATCGACAGATATAGGATCCATGTACACATTGAATATTTCTTGTCCGAACACCTATGGTGGCGAGCCTTTCACCAAACCCACCTCTTTAAATCATTTGCTTCAGGCGGTAGACCAATTGAAATTACAAAAACCACTTTTCATCAAAATGCCAATTGATTTGTCGTGGGATAAATTTTATCGCCTGCTCAAGGTTGCTGATCGTCACAATGTTGCGGGGGTTACTATTGGTAATCTTACCAAGCGCCGTCTGCGACTTGACGACAATTTGCCTACATCCGTAAAAGGGAACCTGAGCGGCCTTCCTACGAAACACCATTCTACCTACTTGATTCATCAAACATATGCCCACTTCAACCAGCGCTTTACGATTATTGGCGTCGGGGGTATTTTCTCGGCAAAAGATGCTTATGAAAAAATTTGTCATGGTGCCACTATCGTTGAGTTAGTTACAGGTCTCATATACGAAGGGCCTCAGCTCGTGGGCAATATGAACCATGATCTTGTTAAGCTACTGAAAAAAGATGGGTATGAGAATATAAACCAAGCCGTAGGTACTGCACATAGCCCCAACCCTGGCTCCAGCTAATCGCACCCATCCTGCAGAACAGTCCGCTTTTCTTTACAACCACAATTATGATTTGCATCACATATTGACCTTACGTGGCGTATCAGAATAAGCTTGTAGGTTTACTAATAAAATAGCGCTCCAGTGAAGGAGCGCTATTTTGCTTGTACTAGGCCGAGGTCCCTGACTCTGGCCAACGCCAATTAACGATTTCAGGCATATCAACGCCGTGTACGTTAATGTAATTGCGGTGCTCAACCAGCTTCATTTCCATCTCATTCTTCAGTGCATGAGCAGCCTCACTGTCCAGCTCGCATCTCTCAATCACATCCATTACAAGGTGGAATCTATCCATCTCATTAAGTACTGTCATATCAAACGCCGTGGTTATGGTACCTTCTTCTTTATAGCCACGTACGTGCAGGTGAGGATTTGTTCGACGATATGTGAGCCGATGAACCAACCAAGGGTAACCGTGAAACGCGAAGATGATTTCCTTATCTCTCGTGAACAGATCGTCGTACTCTTCGTCATTTAAGCCATGTGGATGTTCTGTTGCCGGCTGAAGACGCATCAAATCCACTACATTCACTACTCTGATCTTAAGCTCTGGCAACGCAGTGCGAAGAATTGACACCGCCGCTAATATTTCGAGTGTAGGTACGTCACCTGCACAAGCCATAACAACGTCCGGTTCTTCTCCATTGTCATTACTTGCCCACTCCCATACGCCTACTCCTTCAGTGCAGTGATCAACCGCCTCATCCATCGTAAGCCACTGTGGACTGTCATGCTTGCCGGTAATCGTAAGATTGATATAGTTTCGACTCTTCAAGCAGTGGTCCATTACAGAAAGTAATGTGTTTGCATCTGGCGGCAAGTAGATACGTGTTACTTCAGCTTTTTTATTTACCAAGTGATCAATGAATCCTGGATCTTGGTGCGTAAAACCGTTATGGTCTTGGCGCCAAACATGTGAAGTCAAAAGGTAGTTAAATGACGAAATCGGGTATCTCCAAGGGAGTTCAGAGGACATCTTAATCCACTTGGCATGCTGATTAATCATGGAGTCGACAATGCGGATAAATGCTTCATAACTATGCATGATTCCATGACGTCCCGTCAGTAAGTACCCTTCCATCCAACCTTGAGACTGGTGCTCAGATAGCATGGAATCAAGTACCGCCCCTTCCTCGGCCAAGAATTCATCATTCTCTCGTACGCGAGCCGCCCACTTGCGATTCGTGACTTTAAAAACATCCTCTAAACGATTTGATACCAACTCATCTGGACCAAAAATTCGGAAGTTATTACCTGACTGGTTATATTCAATTACGTCACGCAAGTATGGACCAACCGCGTGGGTATTGCCTTCATTTACAATACCTCGGTAGTCAATATCTACCGCATAATTCCGAAAATCTGGTAAATGCAATTCACGAAGCAAAGTTCCGCCATTTGCGTAGGGGCTCGCACCCATTCGTTTATGTTCGGCTGGAACAAGATCGAGAATTTGTTGGATTGGTGAACCATCTTCGTTAAATAATTCCTCAGGGCGGTAGCTGGCAAGCCAGTCGTTCAGTACCTTCACGTTATCTGGATGGGCGCCATCCACTGCAAGCGGCACTTGGTGCGCTCGGAAATTACCTTCAACCTTATGTCCATCAACCTCTTTTGGCCCAGTCCAGCCTTTAGGCGACGCAAGAATAATCATTGGCCAGCGCGGACGGGTTGTATCATGATTATTACGAGCATTCGACTGAATGCGCTTGATTTCACTCACTACTTCATCCATAACACCCGCCATCTGCTGATGCATGTCCTCTGGATCATTGCCTTCTACAAAATACGGCGTCCAGCCATATCCTTGGAACAAATGTTCTAGCTCCTCGCGCTCAATACGCGCCAAAATCGTTGGGTTACTAATTTTATATCCATTTAGGTGCAAGATGGGAAGAACGGCACCATCTGTTTTTGCACTTAAGAATTTATTCGAATGCCAAGCGGTAGCGAGCGGGCCGGTCTCCGCTTCACCATCACCGACGACACACGCGACAATTAATTCTGGGTGATCGAAGACAGCACCAAAGGCGTGAGATAGTGAATACCCCAACTCACCACCTTCGTGCATCGAACCAGGCACCTGCGGCGACACATGGCTTGATAAGCCACCAGGAAACGAGGACATCTTAAAGAGCTTCTTCATTCCCTCTTTGTTTCGTGGTACTTCTTTATAAAACTCACTAAAGGTACCTTCAAGATACACGTTACTAACAATTGAAGGCCCACCATGCCCAGGTCCTGAAATATAGAGCATATTTACATCGTGTCGATTGATTGCCCGGTTAAGATGAGCGTAAATGAAATTTTGTCCTGGTGCCGTGCCCCAGTGACCAAGCAATAGCTGTTTAACATCCGACTGTTCTAACGGCCGCTCTAAAAGCGGGTTATCCTGTAAGTAAATCTGCCCTACAGATAGGTAGTTCGCCGCTCGCCAATACGCATTTATGCTCGTTAATTCATTAGCAGATAGTACCTGCTCGGTTGACTCCATTGTTTATTCCTCCTTATATCAGAAACGATTTTACGTGCCGCACAATTGTTTGGTTTTCATCAGTTGGTATTACATGCACTCCAGCCCGGCTGTCGTTCGCTGAAATCAGGAACTCGCCGGACTGGTTACGCACCGGATCGAGCGTAATCCCCATGTAGCTTAAATCATCGCAAATGCGACTCCGTAAAACAATCGATTGTTCACCAATCCCACCCGAAAATACCAATGAGTCAACCCCACCCAGCTCTGCAGCCAATCCGCCAATAGCATGTTTTATACTGGCAATAAACATATGTACAGCCTGAGCCGCATTTGTATCCGTGGCTTCATGAGCTAATAACGTTCTCATGTCAGGTGTGCCCGCTATGCCCTTAAGGCCAGAACTAGCATTTAGCAGCAGCCTAATTTCATCTGTTGACATACCCTCGTGTTCAATTAAATAGAGAGGTATGCTTGGGTCAAGGTTACCCGGACGCGCGCTCATCATAACACCTGAAGCCGGCGTAAAACTCATCGTCGTATTTACCGGCTTACCATTATATGTAGACATAAGACTACAGCCACTACCGAGGTGTGCGTATATAACCCGCCCTCGTTTTGCAAGCCTACCGGCTTGTTGCTCAAAGGCTCCTTGTAAGTACTCGTAGGATAAGCCGTGGAACCCATAACGACGAATGCCTTTATCATATAAAGCTCGGTCAATCGGTAAATAACGCGCCTCGACAGGCAGGTTATGGGTAAACATAGTATCAAAACAAGCTACATGCTTGGCCTGTGCGAACTGACTCTTCAGGCGCTCCACTAGTCGTCGTTCAGTAGGAACATGGTCTGGGGCAAGTTTCTCTAGTTGCTCCCACTGACGTGAGTCAATTGAACTTACTTCAACAGGCTGGTAAAATTCTGGCCCACCATGGACTATCCTGTAGCCAATGGCTTTAATCGTGTACGCCTCAGTCGATTCGCTCAGCACATGAAGCAATATATCAATCGCTTCATCGAAACTTCGCGACGAAACATCATGCGTATACGAAGAACCCTGTGAACTTTTAGCCATAAGAGTAGTGGTATCTGAGCCGATTCCACTTATTTGCAACGATGCTATCGGGTCTTTGTCAGAGTCATCATCATACAGGCTGCATTTAATACTAGAAGAGCCGCCATTGACGACTAAAATAGCATCTTTTAACCCACTCATGCTTATATTGTAACAGATTATTCTATTTACTCATTTTTGTTTTGAGAGTTGGCAAAAATCAAATAGATTTAAGCCAGTCTTTCACTATAGCCTTAAGCTCCTGCTGCTCGGCAGGTTCATAAAAGCTATGGAGCGCATCATCAATAACATGTATTTCTTTTTTACCCGGAAGTACTTCGAACAACATTTGCTGGTGACTCGGAGGTGTGGTGGTGTCGTTTTCACCAACAATAAGTAGCACAGGCATGGTTAGCTTGGCGGCATTTTTAAGTAAATCGTACTTAAGCCTATCTTCAATATGCGACCACTTCAGGCGTTTTTCTGTCTTGCCGTCATGACTCAAGGTCACCTGGACACCATCGCGCTTCCAGGCAGCAAGACTAGCGGCTTTAACTTTCACACTCAGCTCTCCTGAAACGACTGTTGAGATAGGAGCAACCGCTCTCACAAGCTCGGGGTGATTTTCTGCATATAGTGCGGTAGAGATACCGCCCAGGCTATGTCCGCATAGAACAAAAGGTTCTTTATACCAACTCTGTGTCTTACCCCATTCAATCACGTCTTCAAGGTCAGCGTAATAGTTTGTTATCGTAGCATCTTCGAACTTACCACCCTTACTCTCCCCGAAAGTATGTACCGCGTCCCAAGAGACAACCGTGTAATCATCTTCCAAGAATGCCTCAGCCATGGCCCGAAGGTGAGCCTCTTCTTTCCTGCCACTTAGCCCATGCATCAAAAATACTACCTTAGGATTCGTTGTTTTTGGATTTTCCACAACTACACAAATTTCATTGTGGTCGCGATTTGGTATATATACTTTCATTGGTTCAATCATAGCAGAAAAACAAATCCCATTAACAACACTTCGTCATGGCCAGATGTATCCTCTTTATAAATCAAAAATTGACGCAGCTATAATTTTTCAATTTCTGTCCGAAGTAAGTTAACCATAGCTTCAGGCGTGCTATATTCAGACATACTTTTACTAATTAGCTGCAGGGCGCTCGATACGTTAGTGCCGGTACGATAAAAACAGATTATCGGTATATTGCGTGCGTCAGCCCAGCCTAGTTCAATACCCTGGCCGGTAGACGCGAATGATACCTCGGCGAGTATGGCATCACAGGTGGGTATAATATCTTTAGACATCACCCCGCTCGCATCGACGTCGTGCGGAAAGAATATTTCATGCTCGCTAGCTAATGCTGCTTTTAATGGCACGTAAAGTTCAGCTTCGTAATCGTACCCGCTTGAATGTGCAAGATAAAGTTTCATAAATTTATACTATCAAACAAAATAGACTTTGGTGATGAAATCTTAAAATATAAGCATCCTGGCTAGAGCTAGTGGATATATTTAGAAAGATCTATGCGAGTTCAACTTTGCCGGTCAGCATAGCTTCGCGTAGTTTTATCATATTATTTGAAAGTTTCAGCTCTGACAGTTCTTGGAGAGAGAAGCTCTTAAGGTCATCGAATGTTTCTGGCTCACGTATTGACATTACGCCAGTTACAATTTCAGCGAGAAACCATGTATATAAATGGTCAGTACTATTCTCTTCGAAGCGTGCTTGTCCTAGTCGCTTTACTAACTTAACCGATACGCCTAGTTCTTCTTCAAGTTCCCTTATGGCTGCTTGCTCTACCTCTTCATTAGGCTCAACCTTGCCGCCAGGGAGTTCCCATTGACGCAAATCCTTCTTATTACGATGTAAAAGAAAGATACGCTGATCCTTATCTAAAACTACGCATCCCGCCAGACTTGAGCTCATGTTTGTCATTATAGCAAAAGACTTCTCGGGAATCTTTTCAACTGGGCTTACGCCTGACTAGGATTAATAGATATACCTCAGGAAGATTCTTATGCCCAAATAAGCAAAGAGAGACAAACTAATGTCTCTCTTTTGGAAGATTTGCACCAACAGGTGTGACCTACGAACTAAATAACTTGAACTATTGAACTTGATCGGCCACACATAATGATCATGTGCTGTATCACTTAGTCTTCCTAAAAATCATAGTATCAATACTATTCTATATCGTCAACACTTTTTCAAAAAAAACTTACATTGCTTATGCTTGGCTCGGGCTAACGGATGTATTTCAGGATGAATTTAATAGCGATGAATATATTTATTCTAGGTGCAATACGCTGCCCGGACCAGCATAATTACCGCTAACTATATGTTCGCCTTGGTTTGCTTCATTATCATATTGAACAAACCGACCCTCATCTTCACTCCAGTGTCCAAACAAGGTCGACATGAGTACGTTATTCATCCTTAGAACGGGAGGGTCTATCGAGGTGTCTAACTCGACTTTACTTAGGGGATTTGTAGGGTCGACAACTATTCCGCTTAAGGCAATATTACCAAAGTTGTTTACGATAGAGGCGCCTTCCATAACCTCTACAGGGCTTGGAACATGATCGGCAGCGGTAAATATTGTTCTTGGCTTCATTTTCATGACAATATAATAGCATTAAAGTGTACTTATGTCAATATGACTAGGTATAGTGGGTGTGTTTCAAGATCCAAAGGACGGACCTTTGGATTAAGACAAATATTGTATAGCTAGTTAATTTGATGAGGGATAGGGATATCGCAAGGCAGGCTTGCTCCTCCGTTTGCTTGAAAAATGAGCAAGCTAATTTTTCTTCACTACACTACGCCGAACCCCGCGATGTTTTGCTATAGCAAAACCGGGGGTTCCAATCACAGCAACAGCCATAGAAAATGACAGAGCAAAAACTCTGTCATTTTCTATGGCTGGGGATGAGGGATTCGAACCCCCGATCACGGGACCAGAACCCGGTGCCTTACCACTTGGCCAATCCCCAATATTGTGTGGCTACAGTGTTAGATTTTACCGTAAATGCTACTTTTTCTCAAGGGGTGTAGATGATACCGCTTGAGTATCGGCACGGATCACAAGCACCGCACCAACGAACAGTAGCAACGCCAAAAGAGTAGCAAAAATACCACCCGGTAGTTCTACTGTTGTTGAGAACATTCCACTATTATTAGCATGCGAGTTGGTAAATCCTGTGAACATCCAAAATATTGAAATCCCCGCTAAAAAAACTCCGCTCAAACGGCGCATAAGTGTGCTTAAATACATACCCAGTAGGTATGGGAGAGCCAACAGCTCCGCAATTACAACAGTGGCAGCTGTGAGCGCTAATGATGGACTATCATTAAAAGGCATAAGCGCGCCGAGCGTAACAGCAAAGTCTTCATAGCCAAATAACTGCGCCACCAACATAGCCGTTAGCATCCCTGCCGTAACCCACGCTATAATCTGGATTTGCCGCGTGCGCTTTGGACCGTAGCCGCTAATAATCTTCATAAACCTATTATACCTACATTGAGCATAAGCGAAGTGTTGTTATTTTAAGTTTTATGCTTGCGCTTTTTTTATCAGGCCAGTATAGTCATGTTCAGCGACTTTACAAAAACAAAAACTCCAACTAAAAAACGTATCGTTCGCTCTACGACATCCACCACAACTTGAAAATACCCCGCCTATGGGGTATTTTCATTTGTTGTTTTGCTTTGTTCTTCCCGCCATTTAGCAATGTTGCTGTGATGCCCGCTAAGCAACACTTCGGGTACCTTCATGCCGCGAAACTCTTCAGGGCGCGTATACTGAGGAAACTCAAGTGTCTCGCCATCCGAGAAACTTTCGATTTCCGCACTGGTTTCGCCACCGAGTACACCAGGAATCAGTCGGACGATACTATCAATAATCGTCATAGCGGGTAATTCTCCACCAGTTAGCACATAATCGCCCACACTCACCTCTTGGTCTACTAAACTGACTATACGCTCGTCGTAACCTTCGTATCGACCGCAAATAAATATATACCCGTTATCTTGCTTAGCATATTCCTGAGCTACAGCCTGTTTCCAGCGTAATCCTCGCGGGGTCATAAGTAGAACCTTGGCGGTTGGATCGATTGATTTGGCATGTTCTACGGCGGCAAATAACGGCTCTGGCTTTAGCAACATGCCATCACCCCCGCCATAGGGAGTATCATCTACTTGCCTACGTGGCCCAAGGCCAAATTCTCGTAAATCAATCGTTGAAAGCTCCACATATTCGCCGTCCTGCGCTTTCCACATCATAGAACTACCGAATACTCCCGTGAACATATCAGGGAAAAGAGTGATTACTTGGAACTTTCTCATCTGTACTACTCTAGCAGCTCTTGACTAAAATGTCTATACGTGTTATTATAAAAAGATGGTCTTTATAGACATACACACCCTTCATGTTTCACTCGAATCAGTATGGGCATGGAGCTCGATTAAGCTACAAAATCGGAAGAAATAAAAACTGCCCTGACTATGGGCAGTTTTTATCACATATAAGGCTCTCAACTCTTATAGAAGGGTTGCTCGCATAGAGCTTTTTGTAGTTCTCGCAGTTGGTTGAACTATCTATGATTATATATCTAAGTCATCTAACTCGGCAAGTTCTTTACGCGACTTTTTAGCATAATCGGATTCACTGTTTTCCACAGGCTCATCTGTTGTTTCGTCCACAGACTGGCTGTCATCATTGTTTGATGTCGTCGTATAACTTTCGCGGTCTTCATCATTGTTAACAATTTTCAAATTATATCGTGCATCGTTTTTTGTCCCAAGTGCACGCAAAAGCGTTCGTAAGCTCTGTGCAGTCATGCCGCGCTTGCCAATTACTCGTCCTAAATCTTCAGGGTTTACCGTTAAGGTAAGTAATACGCCTTTTTCATCGATAATGCGTTCAATCGTGACATCATCCGGATGGCCCACGAGTGATTTTACGATATATTCTACAAATTGCTGGTCTATTGTCGCTGACATTCTGCCCTCCATGCCTTTTCGGTAACTCACACTGATATCGTGATTCCATTGTACCATGAATAAAGTTACTAAATGTCAGTGGTTGTGCCAAGAAGATAGATGCAGTAAGTATTCCCATTCCAGTTGGCATTTGCCCCAGTTACCCCGCTAGCCACAGGGCAACTACTCAATACACCAGCATATGCCGCCTCTATGTAGACTTGCGTTCCGTCTCCTCCGCCACCGTGCAAGTACATAAGGCCACGACGCCAATTTGTATCTGTATTTCTTGCTGTTATAAACGATGGTGTTGGTTGTGCGCCACCCGTATAAGGAGACATATTAGTCTTGAACCCTGCACTCTCTAAATATCCACTTCCGGCTGCCGACTGACGACATTGCGCAACACCCGATGTCTCAGTTCCTGATAAGCCATATAGATAACCTTCGCCAAGACAACCACCATAAACAGGCCAACTACCCTTGTCAGCTTTGTATAACTTAATTATTTTTACCCATGCTGCCAGTGCCTGTGCCGTCTTTTCGTTAGTAGCTCGTTGCTGAATACCGCTATACGCGATAATTGTAACTGCAGCCAAAATCGCGACCACAACGATGACGATAAGTAACTCAACAATCGTGAAACCCGCTTGTGGTTTTCTCATGCGTTTAATTGTAGCATACAAAAACCGCCTCAACAGAGGCGGTTTGATAATAACGTGAGTGTCTTACTCTTCAGTTGAAGCTTCAGTTTCTTCAAGAACTGGTTCTTCAGCTGGAGCTTCTTCTTTTGGTTGGTTCTTGCGAAGCTTTTCAGCGTTTCGGATAGCTTTTTGCTTGTCGCTAGATGGTTCATTCACCCACTTTGGGAGTTTCACGCCAGCTTCTTTAAGAAGCTTTACGACACGTGGAGTAGGCTGAGCACCGTTATCTAGGAACTTCTGTGCAGTTTCTACCTGAACGTTAGCATCTTTGGTGTGTGGGTTGTAGCTGCCTACATAAGCAACCACACGGCCACTTGATGGATGGCGCTGTGATTCCTGTACAGCTAGTCGGTATACTGGGTAGCCTTTACGGCCGATACGTTGCAGGCGAATCGCGAGCATATAAACAATTACTTCCTTACTAAACTCTTAGAATTTATTATTACAGTCTTGGTTGATTGTACAGCCTAATTCGGCAAAAGTCAAGGGGTAACTAGCGCTCTCCATAGGCTTTTAGCGCCGCTTTTGCAGCCACTTGTTGCGCCACTTGCTTGGAGTGTCCAGAGCCCTTACCTTTTAATTCGCCATTCACATATACACCTAGCGTAAATACTTTGTCATGATCAGGGCCGACTTCCTCGAGTACTTTATACTGCGGGGTCGCACCATCTTCACGCTGAGATACCTCCTGCAGATGTGACTTTGGGTCGCGCCAGGTACCTTCTTCTAGAATCACTTCAAGTTTTGATGAGATATGTTTACTGATAAATGCCTCGGCATCCGCATAGCCACGCTCTAAGTAAATCGCACCGATTACAGCTTCGAACGCGTTAGCCAAAATTTGTTGGCGGGCGCGCTCACTGCCCTGCTTTTCCCCTTTACTCATGCGAAGTAGCGGCTCATAGCCTAATTTGTCGCCAGCTTCGCCAATACTCTCTGTTCGCACTAATGCCGCTCGCCAACTCGTAAGCGTTCCTTCAGGTTCGGAGTAGTTATTAAACAAAAAGTCGGTTACTGCCAGCTCTAGCACGGCGTCGCCCAAAAACTCTAGCCGCTCATTATGTTCCGAAACACTTTTCTTGTGCTCGTTCACATAACTTCGGTGAGTAAGTGCCGTAATTAGCAGGTCAACTTTTTTAAATTCAAATCCTAGAACACGTTTGGCGAATTCTTGGTAGGGTGCTGTTGGCATACCACTCATTACAGTTTCTCCTGACGAATACGTTTTGAAGCAAGGAGCATCAGTTTGCCTATATCTTCATATTCGATTGCGTCCAGCGCGTCGTGGAACTTAAACCATTTAATATCGTTCATCCAGTCTTCCTTTTGAATGGCGTTCGTATCGCCTTTGGCGCGTACTAAATATATTTGCGTTGTCATCAGGACCAATTTATCTATCCGACGGTAACGAAAATGAATTTTGCCAAGCCATCCCAACATATCAACGTCATGTAGCCCCGCCTCTTCGCCAATTTCACGGCGAGCAGTTTGTTGGGCATTCTCGCCTTCTTCAATATGTCCTTTTGGAATTGTCCATCGATCTTTCGCGTCTTGTATCAGTAGGATTTCAATCGCGCCTTTTTCATCACGACGAAACACGATACCACCCGCGGTTGGTTCACGAACAATTTCTTGGATAGACGGCTTACGGCCGCGATTAAAGTATTTTTTGAATTTGTCAGCTATTGGTTGTTGCATTCGGCGTGTCCTCTGCCTCAACAAGTGTTCGATACGCCGTACCTAGTACGCCGTTTATGAACTTACTTGAATTATCAGAACCAAACGCCTTGGCAAGCTCTACCGCTTCATTTATGACTACTTTCGGTGGTACAGTGCCTTTTTTATAAAGAAGCTCGTACAGCCCAATACGTAGTACATTTCGGTCAATTCGTGCGATTTGATCGAGCGGCCAACCTGGAGCCATAGGCTGGAGTTTGCCATCAAGTTCATCTTGATACTCCAGCACTCCATCCACGAGTTGCTCAACGAAATCTTTGTCTTCAATCGATTCCTTGTAGCGCTCAATATTACGTTCTAAGACCTCGGCTAGATCAAGGTTAGTATCCTCCGACTGACGACGAAATTCATACTCATACAATGTCTGTAGAGCTACGATTCTTCCTAAGTGTCGGTTTGATGCCATTTGGTTTGGTTCTTTCTGATATATTTAGGTGCGAAAAACCACCCCTAAAGGATGGTTACTACCGCTATTTTTTCTTGCCAGTTTCGCGCTTTGTAGTTTTCACTTTAACTGGTGATTTTGCATTGACCGCACGTGCGAGTTTTAGGCGCAAGTGGCTGCGACGCAGGCCGGTCTTACGAGGACTCGACTGTTTCTTTGGCTGTGCCATGAAATGTTCTCCTTTTCAGGTTGCTATAAACTTACTTGACATTATAGCCGAAACAAGCCGTAACCTCAAGAGGAAAACACTAAACAACAATATTTATTAATCGGCCGGCGATATAGATAACCTTACGAGGCTCGCCTTCTACGAATTTTCGCACATGCTCGTTGGCCAAGGCGGCTTGTGTTGCTTCCGCCTCGGTAACTTCCGCTTGTAACTCAAGCGTAGCACGCAACTTGCCATTGACCTGCACGGCAATCGTTACGGTTGCGGCTTTTGTTTGCACTTCATCCCATTCAGGCCAAGTGGCAGTATCAAGCGCCTCGCTATGGCCAAGTTGCTCCCATAACTCTGCGGTCATATGTGGAGCAAATGGCGCAAGTAGCTGCACCAATGTTTCAACATGGCTCTGCCAATCGGCTGTAAAACCATCAATCTTGGCTTTATATAACTCGTTCACGTATTCCATCAAAGCTGCTATCGCCGTGTTAAAGCTTAAATTATGATAGTCTGTGGTTACTTTTTTGATCGTACGGTGACGCAAGGCCTCAAGTTCTTGTGGCATTTGTTGTGACGTCTTTTTAGCCTCTAAGTACTCTTGGGTCAATGTCCAGGTTCGATTAAGGAATCGATGTACGCCGCCTACTCCCTGGCTACTCCAGGCCGAATCAAGCTCAATTGGCCCCATGAACAATACGTAGGTTCGTAATGTATCAGCCCCATAGCCTTGGTCAATAATATCGAGTGGGTCAATCACATTGCCTAACGACTTGCTCATCTTACGGCCGTCTTCAGCGTTTACATAGCCATGGTATACCAATTTCTTAACCGGCTCACGTTCGGCAACCAAGCCCATTTCTTTAAATATATGGCTCCAGAATCGTACGTACAGTAAGTGCGCTACGGCGTGGTCGCCACCAACATAATAGTCAAGCGGTGCCCAGTAGTTTGCACTGTCCGGGCTCCAGGCTTGTTCGTTATTGTGCGGATCAGTATAACGAAGTAGATACCAACTTGAACACGCGTACCCATCCATTGTGTCGGTTTCGCGTTTGGCCGGTTTGCCGCAAGTTGGACATGGCACATTCACCCATTCCTCAACCGTAGCTAGCGCCGAGCGCCCGTCACCTTTTGGTGCATAATCTTCAACTTCAGGTAATATGACCGGTAGCTGGTCTTCTGGCACCGCGACTGCACCATGTTCATCACAGTGAATAATCGGAATCGGCGCACCCCAGTAACGTTGGCGACTAATCAGCCAGTCTCGCATTTTGTACGTTGTTTTAATTTTACCGTTGCCTTGTTGCTCCAGCCAGGCTACTATTTCCTCGCGCGCTTCGGCCGTACTCATGCCATCAAACTGTCCGCTATTTTGCAGTAATCCTTCACCGTGATAGCATTGCTCGCTGTTATCAGCAGGTTTTTCAATGACTTCAACTATAGGCAAATCAAATTTTTCAGCAAAAGCAAAGTCGCGCTCGTCGTGTGCTGGCACGCCCATAACGGCGCCAGTACCATACCCACCCAGCACGTAATCGGCTACCCAAATTTGTACCTTCTCACCATTTGCGGGATTTATAGCATGGCTGCCGGTAAATACACCGGTTTTTTCTTTACCTTCGGCAGCACGTTCGATTTCAGATTTCTTTACGGCGTCCTTTATGTAAATCTCAACAGCTTCTTTGGTATCGTCATTCGTCAAGCTTGCGGCGATCGGGTGTTCAGGCGCAATAACCAAAAACGTCGCGCCAAACAGCGTATCTGGGCGGGTTGAAAATACCGTCAGTACTTCGTCTCGACCATCAATTTTAAACTCAATCTCGGCGCCTTCCGACTTACCTATCCAGTTAGTTTGGGCGGTTTTGATTTTGTCTGGCCAATCAAGGCTAGGAATTTCTTCAAGCAATGCATCGGCATAATTGGTAATTTTGAAGAACCACTGTGTCATGGATTTCTTTTCGACTTCGTTGCCGCAACGCCAGCACTTGCCAGCCTCAACTTGCTCGTTAGCAAGCACGGTTTTATCTACTGGACACCACCACTGCATGCTTTCTTTTTGGTAGGCAAGATCGCGCTTGAATAGTTCCGTGAACACCCACTGAGTCCAGCGGTAGTATTCCGGATCACTCGTGTTGATTTCACGTGACCAGTCAATCGAAACTCCCATGCGTGTGAACTGCTTTTTAAAATTCGCAATGTTTTCAGCTGTCACCTTAGCCGGTGCCGTACCAGTTTTAATAGCATAATTCTCAGCAGGCAGCCCAAACGTATCCCATCCCATTGGGTTAAGTACATTTTTTCCATGCGCACGGTAAAAACGAGCGATCGTATCAACTATAGTGTAGCTAAATGCATGCCCTGAGTGGAGCCCGCTACCACTAGGGTATGGGAACATCCCAGATACATACATCTTCTGTTTGGAGGCATCTTCGGTAACTTCGTACCGTTTTTCGTCTTGCCAAATTTTTTGCCATTTTACTTCAAGTTCGTTGGGATTAAACCGTTTCATCACCAGTAAGTATAGCATTCTTTACAGAGACGCGTACAGAGGTAATGGTACTACTTGCTTATTCCAGAAAAGAAATTGGTCTTCGTTTGTATCCAAGCAGGTGACTGGCGGACTAGCTTATGGTCGTCACTAGTGCTATGAAGCAGCTCTTTCACAGCTTCCTCGGCATATATACCGCCTTGCGAACCTTTAGCCAGCACCACCGCTCCCTCTTCAATAACGCTACGAACAAATGCACCAGCTTCAATAGCATTTTTAAACGATCTAACCTGGCAACCACGGCTACGAGCAGCTGGCGCCAAATATTTTTCAGCCTCTTCACCAATCGTTACCACCCACGCTAGTAGGCTCGGATCACATAAATGACCTAATTTTTCGTGCTCTGTTGCTGATACATCACCAAGCTCATTCATACTACCAAGTATTGCAATGCGCTGGGGTACCTGTAATCCATACAAAGTTTGCAAAGCTGCCGAAGCGGCTGCCGGACTTGAATTGTATGTATCATCAATTAACATCGAGCCTTCAATTCCACGTAGTACATTCATACGTCCTGCTACCGGGTTGATGTCTTTTACGCCAGCTACGATTTCCTGCGGTCCCATTCCAAGTTTCGCTGCTACCGCAATCGCGCCCGCCACCGGGTGCAAACTATGTTCACCTAACACATGAATGTCCGTAGGGTATGTTTCGGCGTAGCCGGCTATTATTAACCAAGCCTGGTAGCCATGCTCTATATCAAAATCCTTTACTTCTATCCTATACTCCGCAGCACCGCTGGTTCCGTAGGTATCTAGGTTAGAATTAGTCATAAAATCGGCAAACCGACCTTCAATATCATCACGGTTAATTAATGCCAATTTACTAAAGTTTGCCAGCGAAAGCTCTTCCTTTGCAACATTCTCGATCGTGCCAAAAAATTCCATGTGCTCAGGCGTAACGGCCGTTATTACACCAATATCCGGTTGCAAATACGTACCAAAATGAGCTAACTCACCAATCCTATCTGTACCGAGTTCCTGTACAATCACGTCAACGTCAGTAGGGCTATTTATGCGCTTCTTTGCAGCCGAAAACACCTGCAACCAAGCAGTGATACTCTTCACATTTTCGGGGTATTCAATACCGAGTATGCCAAGGGGTGCGCTCAGGTGGGTATTGTGGTTATTATCTTGCATCCGTACGCGGTATTTTTTGGCAAGTACTGTGGCAATCGCAGTTTTTGTACTGGTTTTACCTACACTACCCGCCACCGCAACCAGCCTTACTTCCGGATGTTTTTTGAAATAGCGTTTTACGTAATTTTCGAGTCGTTTTTGAATGAATGATTTATACATAGTGTCTATGTTAATCATACCTTGCATTTAGCTTCATTACAAAGTTAACGCATCAATGCCCCTAAATATTGAAAAAACAGATACCAATCTGTATAATCATTCAAGACGCGGGTTTAGCTCAGTTGTTAGAGCGCTTCCTTGCCATGGAAGAGGCCAGGAGTTAGAGTCTCCTAACCCGCACCAATTTTACGTTTTTATTAAATACACCTGGTTGGTGTATTTTTGTTATCATTGGCTTATGCAGAAATATAAAACGGTCGAAGAATTTATTAATGACTTAAGCGACGATAAACGACTGCAAGTAAATCTACTAAGAAATCTTATTCTGAATACTGAACCACACCTAGAAGAGCACATCAAATGGAATGCGCCGAGTTATGTTCTTAATGGCGAGGATCGGATTACCTTCAACCTTATGAACAAGCAAGGAGTAGTGAAGCTTATATTACATATGGGCGCTACTCACAAGGAAAATAAAAAAGGTACACCAATAATGCAAGATGAAAGCAGACTGATGGAGTGGAGTTCTGACATCAGGGGAATGATTACATTCGTTTCTATAGAAGACATTAATTCCAATATGACTGCATTAAAAAAAGTCATCAAAGACTGGCTTTCGATTCCATCAGCAATCTAATTAGTAAATATAATTACCTCTTTATCTTCCTACATTATTGTGAAGATAGGTGCCTCGCGAGCCTAAATTCACATAATTGGAGTTCTTACATCTGTTAAGGGTGAGACCCTGGGTATAATATTAAATTCCACTACTACCCCTTCTGCCGATACGAAGTAGCCCGCTTTTACGCCGAGAGTATGTGACGAGCGTCATAGACAGAAGCAACAATAAGGTGGCATTCTAAGAATTGTGTAAATCTAATTCGCTCGTTATAAAGGAGTAAATAATGAACACTTTTATCGGATTATTCTTGGCTGCGCATGGGCTCATACATGCATCGTACCTTACGCCAAAGCCCAATGACCCCAACTACCCGTTTGATTTTACTAAGAGCTGGTTCGCAAACATATTAGGTGATTTTTCTAAGCCAATCGGCATAACTTTGGCTGCTTTAGTTTTGGTTTGCTTTGTGCTTGCTGGCCTTGGAGTGATGGGAGTTGGAGGTTTAGATGCCTACTGGAAGTTACTTACAACGGCAGGAGCGGTATTCTCAACGGTTTTATTGGTATTATTTTGGCACCCCTGGTTAGCATTAGGGCTCGTGATAAATGCAGTTTTACTGTATGGAATATACGTACTTAATTGGAATTGGAGTTAACTATGAAAGGAATTCTACAATGAGATCTTTAGCTGTGTACGATTCGGCATATGGCAACACGGCCAAAGTTGCCCGTGCTATACATGCTTCACTTGAAAAACACGGCGCATCATCATTAAAAATGATAGCTGATGTAACCAGTGGTGACCTACAAGGAATTGACATACTTGTAATAGGCTCACCAACGCAAGGTGGCAGGCCAACAATACCTACCCAGGAGTTCATAGATAACCTACCAAAAGAGGTTCTAAAAAAGACTGGTGTTGCGATTTTTGATACCCGATTTGAATCAAGTGAGCAAAAACTAGCGCTACGTATACTCATGGGAACAATTGGGTATGCGGCGGAAAAAATGGCAAAGAGTGTGCAGCAAAGAGGCGGTAAAATTCTATCGGAGCCGCAAGGGTTTATAGTATCCGGCAAGGAAGGGCCATTAAAAGAAGAAGAGCTTGAACGAGCAAGTACATGGGCCGCTAAGCTGGCGCAGACGTAGTCGGTATATCACAAGCGGTTCGCCAATTCATCTTCTATTAGCTCTAGCGATTCTTTGTAATCTGTGTGGTCGTTCAAAAAATCAGCATATTTAGGTAGCGTGCCAAATAGCTCAATCACTGGCGTGGGCTGCAGCCATTCTGGTGCACCCAAATAATACGAATGAATGCTCGAATGTGGGTAGGCCATCCAGTCTTTTGGGTTCAGGTGAATATAACGGCTAATGTGCATTAAATATAAATCAGACGAAATCCGCGATGCCTTGTACCTACTTTCAAACAGTGCACCCGACAGGCCGTACTTTTTATTAAAATACATACTGTAGCTCGTCATAATTCCGCGCATTAGCTGGCTCATTGCCCCGCCCTGCCGCTGGTATAGCAACAAGTGAAAATGATTGTCCATCAAACAGTAGCACAGCAGTGATATATCATCTTGTAAGTGCGCATAGGTTCTAGCGCTGGCGTTTACAGCTGGTTCGTTCGAGAGATGCCGTGCGAATAACGATAAGAAATATTCATAGTCTTCATCGTCTCGAAATATCTTTTGCTTGCCATGCCCACGAGCATACACATGGTAATAGCTATCTGGCACATCTACCTTTAAAACATTTCGACTTGGCATAACATAGTTATATCATATTTCCTTCAATCCAAGGGTCCGTCCTTTAGGACCTTTAGCACCTACATCAAGGTATGTATTCTTCTTATGGTTTCTATTTGATAATCAAAGGAATAGAATATCTAAAATGACTACATTGCAAAAATGGATTATAGGCATCGTGGCAATAGGGCTCTTTTTGATGATTGGTTGGATTTTCTGGTATGTTTCGCAGACACAGCTTTCAGTCCAGCTAAATACGCTGTTCAATGTTCTCCTTACGTTATTCTCTGTTGCAATATCTTTAATAATTTCCCACTATTACTTTGACTCTTCTCGTCAAGAAACTATTAAGGAGATTAAGAGTGACTACAAAAGAAACAATAAGCTTTATTCCCAAAAGGCTGCTGAAAAGGTCGATAACCTGTCCAATGAGCTAACAAAATTATCAATCTACCTTCAACAGTCTATCGACGAAAACGACACTTCTAACCCCATAACTACACTTCTGGTTCAAGAAGAAAAAATCCGTAGTGCCATTCATATTGTAGAGACTCTAAAATCTATCAATGATAGGTCGTTGAGCGACTGGCTTGGGGTACTCGATGAAGAGGATATCGAAGAACAAAATGAAATACGCGAGGTTCAACGTGAAGAAAAAGAAAGCGACCTTAGGTCCATCCTAGACGACTATAGGATTTTGACTTCTGAAAATTTAAAAATCAAAATCAGTAATGATCCATCAAATGAATCTATACAGCCAGATGACACTGTACATAGTGAAATCAACGAACTTAGTAAAAGAATTGATAAGCTTGCTACAAGTATAATTGGAACGCCAATTAAAACACGCAAGGCTGCTGTGCCTAAAGAAAAAGTCAGTTTGCCATGCCCAAATTGCCAAACAGTACTTAGCTATCGTCAAAGACCTAGCGCAACAAGTGTCAAGAGCGTTAGCTGTACTAATTGCTCGTCTAAACTTGCGGCTCGTTGGTCTTCATTTGAAGGGTTTACACTATTATCGAAGCCAACTGGCTATGTTGAGGTAGCTGTGCCTCGTGAGATGCCTGAAGATATTATCGAAAATGTGAAAAAGGCACTACCAGCTCAGCCATGGCCAAAAGGTACAGGCCAAAAGGTAGCCAAAGACTTAGGCATAAGTAATAACGACATAAACAGAGTGATAGACCTACTTATTAAAAGAGGTGACTTCAAGCTTCAGGTTAATGGCATACTTTATGAACCTGCAGAGAATAATATTGAAACCAAGAAGACACCACGCAAAAACGTATCCAAATCAAGTACTGCTACTAAGGAATAAACTTTCAATTTAGATTTTTAGGGAGTATACTTCGCCTAAATATTAGCTAGGAGCTGCCGTGAAAAACATTGATTGGGGTGAAGCGATTGGAACCATCATTGGTATAGGATTTTGGGTTTTAGTTCTTGGCGTACCTATCGTATCTTCGTTCCTACCAAAAGATGACTCGACTAGCTCCGCTACAACAACCGAATCGGCCGTCGAGGCAGACTCAATATACGTATCCGAACCAGTCTACAATGATTACGATACATATGAACCAGAACCAGAATATGATTCTACATATGCTCCCGATTCCTCTTGTAATTCAAATTACTCGGGCTGCATAGACGACTCTTATTACGACCTAGATTGTGCAGACATAGGCTATGAGGTAGAAGTCATTGGCTACGATGAATACGGCCTAGACCGCGATGGTGATGGCTACGGCTGCGAAGCATACTAGATGCGGCCGAGGCACGCTTCCATCACGATCAGGAGATAATGATTAGATCCCAACTACCCCTATTTGGTTATTACTAGTAGATTATCGCCACAACCCCTATAAGCTCTTCGCCTATTTAGCACAGTAGACAGCTTACCCTTGTGGCTGCATAGTGCATCCTGGAGCTAAGATGCGTATCTACATGTGGAGGCTAGGTATCAAGTAGCTTTTTCACAGCCGCAAAAAGGTCACGACCAACTTTATCGGTTAGTACAACTGCGAATTTCTCAGGTTGATCATTAAGCTGCTTTTCTAGCTCATCAATAGGCATACTCACAAATCCTGCACCGTCACCATCTTCCACCTTCAAGTCTTCGACATTCCCTTTGAATTCGTAGGCAAACACACCGCGCATTGCATTGCTTATGTAATCACCTTGAACATAATCAGCACGTGCAGCACCTAGTGGAACTAGTTCATCTGCCGTGACTTCAATGCCTGTTTCTTCAAATGTTTCGCGTACAGCAGCCTCAAGATAGCCCTGCCCGCTTGCAACATGTCCGCTTACGGCAGTAGTTAGTTTGCCTGGATCATTCTTTTTCGTTAGGCTTCGTTTTTGAAGAATGACTTCGCGGTTTGGGGTATAAAAACATACATACACCAGGCGACATACTAAGCCAACTCGATGAACTTCGTCGCGCTCTGCTTGCCCTATTACTTCGTCTTGGTCGTTTACGATATCTAGAATTTCGCTCATAAAGTAAGTATACCACCGACAGTAAGTGACCTTACCTTGATTACAGACTTGCTGGCATTTTGCTATGATTACTATATGGATAACAATAAGCACCGTATTTATACAGTGAGCTTCGCGAGTATTTACCCGCTATATGTAGCCAAAGCTACGCGAAAAGGCCGCACTAAGGCAGAAGTTGATGAAGTCATTAGTTGGTTAACGGGCTATAGCAAGAACGAGCTTGAACTACACCTGGTAAAACAAACTGATTTTGAAACCTTTTTTACGAAGGCCGGTAATATGAACCCATTAAGAAAATTGATTACTGGGGTTATATGCGGCGTGCGGATTGAAGAAATTAAAGACCCCATAATGCAAGAAGTTCGCTACTTGGATAAGTTGATTGACGAGCTAGCAAGGGGCAAAGCTATGGAAAAAATCTTACGAAAACCGTAAGATTTTTATTTAAACAGAGAGCTAATTTTAATTCGTTCGCTGTATTCAAGCGTACCTAAACGAAACGCCTTAGCAGTGAGTAGCACGGTTAGTACGGTTGCAACTATGAGTACCACAAGCGACACAAGCCCTTCAACTGGCGTTAAGTTACCGGCAGCGTTCCTAAGTAGCACCGTTGTTGGCGAAGTGAGTGGGAAATAAGTAAGAATTTGCGTAAATGCGCCGTGTGGCTGATTCAATATTGCATCAATGCCCCAGAAAGGTACTGCCGGAAGCACGAAGAACACAGTTGAGAACCCAGCCGCTTCTTTTGATGATGGGAAAATTGCCCCAATCATTGCCATTAAAGCTACGTAAAAGATGAAGCCAACAATCAGGAACCCAAGGCCAATCAAGATCTCGAATGGTACGATACTAAGCTGATTGAAGTCAAACGGCAGTGAGAGTTCATTGCCAAATGCGCGTGCAACTAACAACCCTGCAATAGCCATTAGAGCAATGATGGCGATTTGGGTGAGCGTAACAAGAATGATGCCGAACAACTTGCCACGGATGAGTGTGCGGGGTTTAACGTAGCTGAGTACCATTTCGATAGAACGGTTTTCTTTTTCTTCGGAAACGGACGTGAGCGCGTATGAAACCGAGAAAATCAGGACAACGTAGAACAGAATAAGGAACGCGCCTGGCACGACATATTCGTTAAATTCCCTGGCTGGTTTACCGTTTTTATAACTTTGCATGTCGCCCTGCCCGCCGGATACCGCCAACACCGCCACATCATCATCTAATGGCGCCAGTAAACTTTGCTGCAAAAGCGTCGTTCCGATTTGGGACACAACTGCCCCGTTGTCTTTATCGGTATTATCAGAGTACATTTGGTATTTACCTGATTGCTGCAAATCTTTCGAGTAGATAATCAAGCCATCAAGCTCACCGTTTTTTACCTGTTGTTTGAGCGCAGGAATGTTGGAGGCTGCCTTTACCTGCAAGTTATAGCTTGCTGCGATATTGGAATCAATCAGATTACTCTCATCTACTAAAGCAACCGTTACCTTTTCTTTAGTAGGGTCGACGTTTTTCGACTCCTCGGTAAGCACATTTATTAACACAATAGCCGCCATAAGCAGCGGAACGAAAATTAATGAAATCCAGAATGATGGTTGTTTAACAATTGTGGTGTATTCGTGGCGTATAACCGCGCGGAGTTTATGATTCTTAGCCATTACGACTCCTCCTCATAAATCGAAACGAAAATGTCCTCGACAGATTTCATGTCATACGATTTTTTTAGCTCATCTTTTGTGCCGTAGGCCATACGCTTACCATCTTTTATAATCAAAATCTTATCTGCAAGGCGCTCTACTTCTTCCATAAGGTGAGTAATATAAATGACAGCTGTACCCTTTTGTCTATACTCTTCTACGATTTCAAGAAGGAGCTTACGATTCATTGGGTCGAGCCCTTTGGTAGGTTCATCGAGTATAAGTAGCTTCGGGTTGTTAATAATCGCGACACCGAGCTGCACTTTTTGTTGCTGCCCGCCTGATAATTTTTTTACTTTTAGCTTGGCTTTGTCGGCTAGGCCTACTCTTTCAAGAAACTTTAGCGAAAAGTCGCGTGCATCTGGCCGGCTCATGCCTTTAAGTTCACCGAAATATGTCATAACGTCTAGCACCGTGCTCCTGACATACAGGCCACGCTCTTCTGGCAAATACCCAACCAAATCAGATTGTTCAGGGGTGTAGCGTTCGCCGTTAACTAGCAATTCCCCAGAGGTGGGCTGGTAAATATCAAGGAGTGACCTAATGGTTGAAGTTTTACCCGAACCGTTTGCCCCTAGCAGTGCAAAAATCTCGCCAGGTTGCACTTCAAAGGAAAGATCGTTAACAATTTGCTTACCGCCAAGCCGCAAGTTGAATGCGCTCACACTAACAATTGGTGAAGTATTCGCTGTCATAATCTGCACCTATTTAACCACAAGCTTACGCTAGGCAAAAGTACCTAACGACGGTATTTCTTGTATGACCGGACTGCGAAGAAAAACGCAGCTGCCGCTACTGCGACGCACCACGCCAATACCACTCACGTTATCGCTCGCTATTGTTGAATGTATTATTCAGTTTTTTGCGTTGTTTGTCTTTATATGATCTCTCGCCCTTAACAAGATCGTCGGCAAATGCGGCGACATCAGGACCAGTAATATCAACGACTTTTCTGCCATCGGCGGCTGCTTCTTCAAGTAAATCAACCAGTGATATGAGTGGATCGATAGACTCGACGCCTGATGTACTCCATAAATAGTTTCTAATGCTCTCGTAGGCTTCGCGGTATTCAGCTGGTAATGACTTTGCTCGCTTTTCGTTGGCACGAAAACGTTTCTTTTCTCCGATGTCTCCCACTAGTTTGTCAATTATACCCATCTATTTACTCCTTAATTCATTAATTTTTGACGATACGAAGTCCCATTTTGCCCAGAAAAACTTTAGTTCATCTTCACCAAGCTCCGTTAGACTATAAAATTTTCGCGGTGGACCAACCTCAGAAGGCTTTTTTTCTACACTCACCAAATCGTTTTTTTCGAGTCGGATAAGAATCGTATATACCGTACCTTCTACCACGTCCTCGAAGCCTAGCTTCCGTAACTGTTGGGTTATGTCGTATCCATATGTTGGCTTACGGCTTATAACTTCGAGTACAGAGCCTTCGAGAACGCCTTTGAGCATTTCTGTAATGTTATTCAATGCTATTTCCTTACTACTTAGTATCACTTAGTACTGCTATATAGTATCACGTAGTAGTAAGCATAGTCAATTATAAAATAACCCCTGACGGGGAGTATTAATACACACTCAGCAGAAGCTAACTTGGTGAAGTAAACGCTTCGATATCTACAGGAACCAGCTCGCCTGGTTGCACTAACTTGGTCTGCTCTTGGTGAGGCACCCCACGCACGGCTTGCTGGTGGCGCAATGTGCCCACTATGAATGGCTCGCTAGTAACTACCAAAAGAGCTTTATTGCCCACTTTTCGCTTACGCGCAAATGTGTTTTTAAACATTGATGACAATGATTCGCTTTGGTTCATAGCACGATTTGCTAGTTGAAGCATGAGAGGGATTGCTTGGGGTGCCAACTCTGGGAGTACACGCGTATGATCGATAACATCTTCTAACTCATTAAAAGCAGGATTATCAGGCGTAAGAGTATTGATTCCTCGCTCTTTCATTACTTTGGCTAAATAGAAGGCCATTCGTCCGGCTGAATCATCATTGGTGACGGGAACATATACGCTATCGACATTATCGAAATTAAGTCGAAAATTAGCTTCAATTGCTTCCATATCTTGGGTGTGGTCTCTATATAAAACACCGTCCCATGGCCGAATTGTGCGCACCAGCGCCATACGATCAATTTGTAAACTCATTATAAATATTATATCACAAATATTAATTTAAATCAATATTCAGCTGCGTACTTACTATACTAAGGCTCGCTTAACCTTGGGCGCACTACCTTTGATGATATACCCGAGACATGTCTAAGCATAACGAAATCGAACTTATTGAGTTGCCGATAGATTTACCCAAGCAATTTAAACAAACAAGTGATTTTTTAATAATGATTTCGAGTGGAAATACACCGAATGGAGTGAAACTTATAACACACCACCGAAGCGTCACTAACAGTGACGTAAACGCTTGAAAAAGCGTCTCAAAGCCCCTTATGGTCATGTATTCGGCCCTCCGGTTGTCTACTTCATATCATTAAACGATGCATATTTATTGATTTACGATAAATATATTGTTATACTGATACGTATCAGGTAATTAGGAGTTTTGCAATGAAGCGAGTTTCAACCATGTTTCTTAAAATAGCCCTCATTATTATGGGTCTTGGCGTGTTGGCACTATGTACGCTATTACTACCATTACTTTGGAATGACGTAGCAATTAACTTTCGCGATTATTCTTACGCGGTATACGCTGTTTTTAGCGCAATGTTTGTTGCAGCAATCCCATTTTTCGTAGGACTATACCAAGCATGGCGACTCCTCACCTATATTGATAATGGCCTGCATTTTAGTAAGCAATCCGCAAAGTCAGTACGAACCATCGTGACAGCTGCCGCCTCAATCAGTTTTATATATATCATTAGTATGCCGTTCTTTTACATATGGGGCGACAACGATGATGCACCCGGCCTTATAGTCATAGGAATGGTCCTAGTTGGCGTGCCTATGGTAATAGCTGTATTCGGTTCTGTTCTTCACCGCCTGATAACCGAAGCTACCGATATAAAAGCCGAAAATGAATTGACGGTATAGACATGGCGATTGTAATTAATATCGATGTAATGCTCGCCAAGCGTAAAATGACCGTTACCGAGCTTACTAATAAGGTAGGCATAACTATGGCTAACCTTTCAATTTTAAAGAACGGAAAAGCTAAAGCCGTACGATTATCGACGCTTAATGCGATATGCGATGCTCTAGAGTGCCAGCCTGGCGATATTCTTGAATATAGAAAAACAAAGACATAATCAAATCCTAATACTGTTCTTTATTTATACATACGATATAATTAGGGTATAAACCACTGAGTAACTTGTATTAGTTTATCAGGCAATCTTTAAGGTATTAGTCTTACATTAAAGACGTACGGGTTAAATCTGAGATTTTTTATGCTAAAACTACTTTTTATTCTTTACCGACGAACCTTTATTATTTTTGGCGTTATTATGCTGGGAATTCTTGCAGCCTTGTTAATAACAAACTTAGCATCCTCACCAGCGCCCGCTAAATCGTCAAACGATATCATTACTGTGGCGGCTATCGGTGACAGCAATACCGCTGGTGCAGGCGTGCAGAATGATAATATTGAAAAAAACTCCTACCCAGCACAGTTGCAGCAACTTCTAGGAGAAAAGTATAGGGTATTAAACTACGGCTTAGGCGGAACCACCTTGATAAGCAGCAGCTCCCATGCCTACTCGAAAACGGAGTTCTATAAAGAAAGTCAATCGATTGCTCCTGACATCGTACTCATAATGCTCGGTACTAACGATTCAACGACAAACAACTGGAATGCCGCGCAATACGAGCAAGATCTTGTGAGTTTTGTAAATACCTATAAACACCTAACGAACAGTCCAAGCGTATATTTATTAACGGTGCCATTCGCGTACATTCCTGGTAGTACCGCCTTACCCACGGAGATTAATGGCGGCACAGTAACTAATGAGGTTGTGCCAATTATTAGACGCGTCGCAAAATTAACCAACACCCCTGTCATTGACATTTACGCAGCAACAAAAAACCAGTCGAGCCTGTTTCCAGACAGGGTGCACCTGACTGCCGCTGGATACGGAGTTATTGCAAACCAGGTATATCAGGCCCTTTTACCCAAGCAGAGTTTTTAAGCGGTCATCCCTTTCCTTTTGGTCTTCGCGCGCAGCTTGTATTTGCTGTTCAGCTTCTTGACGCTGCTCGTCTTGAGCTTTTGCCATTAGTCTCGCGTTCTCATCACGATGTACTTGCGCCTGCTGACGAAATTTATCGACTTGCTGCTGTACGGTATCCAGTGCGTTTTGAGCTTGCCTTTCGAGTTCCTCAGCTTTTGAGAGTTCTGCCTGTGCAATTTGTAATGTATCTTGTGATGACATACTTTATACCTCCTACTTCTATTCTAACGGTCCTGGTATAATGAAGCTAATGTTCAAGTGGAATAAACCAGCCAATCAGCTGGATATTGATGTGCGTTTTTTGCTTGCGAATGAGCGTACACTACTGGCTTGGGTACGCACCGGACTTACCTTAATTGCTGGTGGCGTTGCAGTTGCGTTTATTTCAACAGATTCTGGATACGGCACGATGGCCGGCGTCGGTGCGATTGGATTTGGCGGGTTGTTGGCACTTATCGGTTATATCCGCTATCAAGTTGCAGATGCTGCAATCCGAGCGGGCAAGCTTCCGGCTCAAGGCATAGGCGGCATTCTTGTGGTCGCGGGCGTTGTATTCTTTGCGCTCTTTTTACTTTTGGCACGCGAATTAAAATTATTCTAGGTAAGAAAAAACCTCTAGCACTCTGCTAAAGGTCTTTTTTGGTGGCTCCTACTGGACTTGAACCAGTGACACAAGGCTCTTCAGGCCTCTGCTCTACCAGCTGAGCTAAAGAGCCACGCTCGCCCTATTGTAGCGTAACAGGGGCGAAATCTCAAGGATTACTTGTTTAGAATATCTTTGAGATTGGTTAATTCCGTCGGCAAAACGACTAGCGTTTTCTGGCTTGGTTCAACCGCGATTTTTTCCAATGTCTGAAGCGTACGAATGTTAATACCGCCTGGGATTTTGCTTAGCATTGCAGCGGCGTCGGCAACGGCTTGGGCGGCGGCTTTTTCGCCTTCGGCCGTAATAATAACGGCACGTCGTTCACGTTCGGCCTCAGCCTGCTTCGCCATAGCTCGCTTCATATCCTGTGGCAGCTCAATGTTTTGAATCTTAACGTTCTCGACATCAATTCCCCATTTGTCAGTTTCCGAATCTACAATCTCTTTGATTTTCTGACTAATCTCTTCGCGTTTGCTAAGCAGCTCATCCATATCGGCATTACCAGTCACATCACGAAGTGCAGCCTGGGCGAACTGACTTGTGGCGTATACGTAGTTCGTGGTTTCAAGCACAGCCTTTGCTGGATCGATAACACGTAGGTACACAACTGCATCAACACCAACAGTCACATTGTCTTTGGTGATAATTTCTTGTTTTGGAACATCAATCGGAGTCGAACGAATGTCGACTCGAATCAGGCGCTGAAAAATTGGAACTACAATTTGCAAACCCGGTTGGCGTACACCTGTAAACTTACCAAGGGTTAGGATTACACCCCGTTCATATTGGTTCACTACTTTAATACCACTAAGGATAAAAACTACAGCCGCTACGACCAAAAAGATAATGAATTCCATTTTGCCTCCTTGAAATTTGCTCTTATTATATCACTATTCGTTAGCCAGAATAATTAGCCGATCGATTAGCTCACTATAGCCGACACCTTGCTCTTGCCATAGCTTCGGATACTGACTAATGTTCGTAAATCCTGGCAGCGTATTGAACTCGTTCACATACAGGCCACCTTCGTTGCTGAGTAAAAAGTCAATGCGGGCTAAGCCCCTGCAGCCAATAACTTCATACGCTCGGTGCGCTGTTTCTTGAATCTGCTTTTTCATTTCGTCACTAATATCACTATTAGCTATGACTCTTGCTTTGCTTGCTTGGGAATACTTATCTTCATACGTATAAAACTCTTCGCCGGGAATAATCTCACCTACACCGCTCTCTTGGTGGCTGGGTGGATTACCAAGTACTGCAATTTCGAGTTCGCGGCCAGTAATTGCTTTCTCGATTAATACTACTGGTGAGTGTTTGAATGCAGTTTCAATTGCTGGTAGAAACTCGGCTTCATTATGCACCTTACTTACGCCGATTGAACTGCCTGCAATGGTAGGTTTAATAAACATCGTCTCACCTAGACGTTTTACAGCTTCTTCATACTTCGGAATCTCACCATTCTGTCGTACCGTAATGAATGGTGTTACTGCGATATTGTTGGCTGAAAGCAGCTGTTTTGTATATAGTTTGTCCCAACATACTGCGCTTGCACCTATTGCCGAACCGATAGTTGGGATATCTAATGCGTGGCCTATGGCTTGTATCATTCCGTCTTCATGGCCATTTTCCCCGTGCAGTATTGGCAAAAATATATCGATATATATTGGCAAATTGCTAGGTAGAGTTAATAACGCCTTATGTCCTGGCAAAAGTGCTAGTTCTTGCCCATTATACGCCTCTGACGACTCCGGGAAATCTTCTAACAGCCACCATTTACCAGTACGGTCAATGTAGCATAGTTTCGTATCGTATTTCTGCATATTCATAGCGGCAAATACATTCCGAGCGCTCATGATAGACACGTCATGTTCAGACGATACGCCTCCGAATATAAGTAAAATGGTTTGCCGGCTCATAGTGTAACCAATTATACTATGAAGCAGATGAACCGTATACCGCTAGCCGAACAGATGCGTCCCACGACCCTAGATGAGGTTATTGGGCAGACTCACCTTCTGGGTGATAGTGAGATTTTGCGGCGAATTGTAAAGCAAAAAGAACCAGTCAGTTTGATTCTATGGGGGCCGCCTGGTACTGGCAAGACCACGTTAGCGCGTATTATTGCTAAAGAAGTAGATGCTGAGTTTATTGAATTATCAGCAGTCACCAGTGGCAAAAAGGATGTTGAAAAAGTTATCGAACATGCTCGTCAGAATTGGAACTTACAACTTCGCACAATTTTGTTTGTTGATGAAATCCACCGATTCAATAAGGCCCAACAAGATGCCTTTTTACCTCACGTTGAATCTGGCCTAATTACATTGATTGGCGCAACTACCGAAAATCCTAGCTTTGAAGTAATTACACCCCTCCTTAGCCGCACACGAGTACTTGTGCTTCAGCCACTCACTAAAGAAGAAATCATAAGTATTTTAAAACACACATTGAAAGTATTGAAAAAGACAAAGAATGTCACACCGAAAGCGCTTGATTACTTAGCTGAATTATCAGGGGGCGATGCTCGCGTTGCACTAGGTAATCTTGAATTAGCACTGGGGTTCGACAATAAAGTCACACCAGAAACCGTTAAAGCGACGGCTCAGCGTAAAGTACCAGGCTACGACAAAAAAGGTGAGATGCATTACGATGTTGTATCAGCTTTCATAAAAAGTATGCGTGGTAGCGATGTACGCGCCACTCTTTACTATTTAAGCCGCATGATAGACGCTGGCGAAGACCCGAAATTCATTGCTCGTCGTATGGTAATTTTTGCCAGTGAAGATATTGGGCTTGCCGGCAACGGTGCTCTTAGCTTAGCAATAGCAACGTTCCAGGCAGTCGAACGGGTTGGTTTACCTGAGGCTAATTACAATTTATACCACTGCGCAACCGCCTTGGCACGCAGTGAAAAATCACGTGAAATTACTGACTTAATGCATGAGGCAAAAAACCTGGCTAAACAGCACCCGGATTCACCCGTACCACTTCACGTTCGAAATGCACCTACAAAACTCATGAAAGATCTAGGTTACGGCAAGGGCTACGTATGGAAAGCTGGCTACAAGCATAAGAATGGGTTTTTACCTGAAGATATTTGAAAGTCGCACTACTTCTCAGCAAGAAGCGCGGCTAGCACGCCGTTCGTCCAACCGAATCCGTCTTGAAGCGGATATTCACCGCCTCCGCCAAGTCCGCCGTCAGACTCCACATTATACTTTTCAACCAATTTATGTTTTTCGGCGAATACCTTCATATTTACTCGAATCCAACGATGCTTAATTTCGTTGGCTAATTCATGGTGCCCATAATTACGTAGACCTTCAATAGCAATCCATTGAAGCGGCGCCCAGCCGTTAGGTGCATCCCATTGTTGACCGTTATTAGTTAGCGTACTGATGAGCCCACCGGATTTTAGAAACTCTTTTTCGAGTCGATTCGCGACCGCGTCGGCTTGCTGCTTAGTGGCAATTCTTGCATATAGTGGGAAAACCGCTGCCAAACTCAGTTGACCCGTAGGTGCTTTGTGATGAAAATTATAATCAACAAAAAATTGTGTTTTTTCGTCCCAACAATACTCCTGAATTGCTTTCGCTCGCCTATCCGCCAAGGCTTGGAACTTTTTGGCTAGCAGCGGATTCTTTATTAATCTATATGTTTCGGCAATGGTTGCTTCCAGTTGGTACAAGAGGCAGTTTAAATCTACCGGTATTATATCGGCAGCATGAATAGACTTAAGGTTGTCTGGCTCTGTGAACCAACGCGAACTGAAATCCCATCCTGACTCCGCTCCGGCCCGCAAATGAAGGTATAATCTATCTGCTTCACGATCAGATGCCTCTTTTGCCGTCATGATGTCTTCCGAGAGTGACTCAGGGCGAGGCGTCATTTTATTATCGTAGTAACGATTCAATTGCATACCATTTGGCAGTTCGACAGTTCTGGCGAAGGCTTTATGTTCGGCTTTATGAAGCTTTGTTCGACCTTTCATCCAGAAACGATATTCTTTAAGCATGTACGGCAAATACTCTGCAAAAGTGCGCGTGCGGCCTTTATGGCTAGCGAGCAGACGGATCATATGAACGAAAAACGGTGGCTGCGAACGGCTTAGAAAGTAAGTTCGATTCGCTGTAGGAATGTAGCCAAACTTTCGAATCATATAAGCAAAGTTCTTCACCATTCCTTCAATCATCTTCCACCTGGCATCTGCTGCTAATCCCAACATGATGAAATAGCTATCCCAATAGAATTGCTCACTGAATCGTCCGCCCGGAACAATATATGAATATGGCAACGCGATTAATGAACCGCGATTTAAACGATTTCGTCGCTCTAGCACATCCCATAATAAATGAATGTGCTCTGAGACTGTTCGGTGCGGATCGGTTACGAAATTCTCTTTGGTTTTATGGGGAGCAAACTCATAAAAATGCCTACTAACAAATTCCCGTAAATCAAAGTTTGGGTCATTACGGGCTAATTTATATTCCTGTTGAATCGTCCGCATGCGGGCTCTTGGAACCAAGTCTACAAACGTTTTACCATCACCATAAATTTTGTTTTGCTGGACGGCTTCAAGCAAGTCTCCTAAAGCTTCGTCGGGGCTTTTAGAGACGCGCACCAGCGTACCGGTAGTTTTTACCAGGGCTGTCTTGAGCTTCTCGTCGCGTGGGATTTTAAATGGGATTTTAGGAACCATACTTAAACCTAAGTATAGACGCTTACGCTTCGACTGCCAACTTGCTAGTACTACTAACGTTGGTCAGATTCTGCGTGCGTACCGGCATCCTCTGATTCAATATGTATAAAATTATGAGCAATTGAACTGGTGACCCCAACAAACACGATACCAAATAATAAAATTAACGTTTGAATGTTAGCTAACTTTTTACTGGGCTCTGCATGAATCGTTGGAATAATGTCACTAGCTGCAATATAAATAAAGAATCCGGCCGTAAGGGCAAGTAGGATGCCTTCATCAAGGTGCAGCGAGTCACCAAGCCAATACACCATAGCCGCTCCAACAACTGTGGCCATCGCGCTGATTACATTTACCAAAACTACTCGGCGCTTCTTCATGCCCCGTGAAAGCATCAAGCCAAAATCGCCTATCTCTTGTGGAATTTCGTGAGCCGCTATTGCGATTGCGGTGATAGTTCCGATGGCAGGATCTACGACGAATGCCGCCCCAATAGCAAGACCATCAATAAAATTATGTAATGTATCACCAATTGCAATCAAGGCCGCCGTTCTACGATGGCCGTGTCCGCCTACTCCTTTATGGTCATGGTGATGATGGAACCAACTCAAGCTCCGTTCTAGTACAAAAAAGCCGATGAAGCCAACTAGTGCTGCTAGAGTTATTATTTGTGGCGTTCCATGTTCGATTGCTTCTGGCAACAAATCCAGAAATGCCGCTGCTAATAGCGCACCGGCTGCAAAGGGCACTGCCGCTTTTTGCAGCTTCCCTACCCCTTTTTTTCCATATATTAAATACATCCCACCAATAAGCGAGAGTAAGCTTCCTGCGGTCACTACGGCAATAAGTAATAGCCAGTTATGCATAGCATGTCCTTCTTAGTTCGGTATCAAAATGTTATATACGAAGTCCAAATATAGTTTGCGATTCAGTCAATTAGGAAATCGCCTTAACTAGTCTGATTATACCATAGGTAATAAATAACACTCACGCTAAACTTGTAACTCATACATACAGTTTACACGTGCTTTGGAGTATTTTTACGTAAGTGTCGTTTTTCATAAGCTAATTTTATGGAGCGTTTACGATTGCAAAGCTCGTTATACCGGTTGGCGAGTCAACTGAGCTTGCGGCATAACCAACCCCATGCAACGTCGCACTTTGATTTGTTGTATCCACGATATTACTTCCAGCCGACGGTGTACTACTGGTGGAACCGTGGAATGTTTTTATACTTGTGCCTTTGGCAACGACTTTTATAAAAGCCGGAGCTGATGAACCTGTCCCGATACCATCAAGTTGTGTGACGGTTCCACTCACCGATTTTTCTAAAACTACACTAAAATTGGTACTGGTTTGGTACATAGGACTTGTAGATAGCAGATTGGAGGATCCAAGCCCTACATAAGAACAGTCAAATGATCCGGACCCTGTTGCATCGGTGTAGTCAGGTTGTCCATCAAAGCCGTCAGATGAACAATCATAGGTATAGCTTGTACCGGATTGATAGGTAGATGTAGTTTTATTCACGCGCGCCCTCAACCAGTCGTCACCATCAACAACCCTGAAGTAGATAGCATTCCCTGTTGACCTGACCCCTTCCGTAATGGATACATCTGACGTACTAAAATTTGCTACCGCCATTGGATTTGAAGCAGCGGCAACAGTCGTAGTAGCGTAGCCACCCGTATTTCTAGACCAATTCGATGACGTGCTATTGAAGAATAGCCATGTTAGTGACGGACTTCCAGTTTTTACAGTCCCCAATACCCCCGAGCTTGCGAAATCGTCGCTGTAATTAATTGGTCCTGTTGGCGTAGCAGATTCCGTCAATGCTACGAAATCACTATGCTTACTATTAATAATCACTGTTGTGTTGTCGGTTTCTTTCACATACTTCAACTGGTACGCATCGCAGTAGCCGTTCACATCGGTTTGGCATTGGGAGTTTTTCGTCGTGTCTGTAGTACTGGCGAGGTACTGAAGCCCGGTCGTGCTTGGACTTGAG